>Ga0209281_1000619_pt1 | contig 39884 bp, 30 predicted proteins | sample MedtruBG_FD_187514 | JGI IMG/M metagenome (GOLD analysis project Ga0209281, IMG submission 187514) | Root nodule microbial communities of legume samples collected from California, USA - Medicago truncatula BG (SPAdes) (version 2) | ecosystem: Host-associated > Plants > Roots > Nodule | place... | reverse complement strand
CACACAATGTTGGCGCAGTATGATTTGGCTGAATCAATGAATCGTCGGGATAGTGTTAAGAAATGGTCAAGGTGAACGGATGTTGTCCAGAAGAGTGCTGATTATTGAAGATGACGCCGATGCGGCCGGCGTGCTCGAGGCCTATTTACGGCGGGAAAATTACGACGTGACCATTACCGGAGACGGTCATTCCGGACTGGATATGGCGCAGCGGTGGAAGCCCGACCTCATCCTGCTGGACGTGATGCTGCCGGGGCTTAACGGCACCGAGGTGCTGGCTGGCCTGCGTCGTAAAAGCGATGTGCCGGTGATCATGGTCACGGCCATGGGGGATACCCCGGACCGCATTGGTGCCCTGCGGTACGGTGCGGATGATTACGTTGTGAAGCCTTATCATCCGGGCGAAGTGGTGGCTCGGGTGCAGGCGGTGCTGCGGCGCAGCAGTAAAAAAGAGACGGACGAAGCGATCCTTCGCTGGCAAACGCTCGAGGTGGACGTTGCCGCCATTGTGGCGAGCGTGGATAACGGCGGCGACGCGCCCGTGATGCTCGATCTTACGCCAACGGAATTCTCGCTTCTGGCAACGCTGCTGCGTTCTCCGGCGCACCCGTTCTCCCGCCAGTATTTACTGGAGCACTGTTTGCCGGAAAGCGAGGCGCTGGAGCGCGTGGTGGACACCCATATTTATAACCTGCGTAAAAAACTGGAAGCGGCGGGGATCTCCGGCGTGCTGATCAACGTTCGCGGCGTGGGTTACAGGTTCAGACAGCCATGATTAAAAATCAGCACTCCTCTCTGTGGCGCTGGATTTGCGCGCGCATCCTGGCGCTGGCTATCGGCAGCGTGATCGTCATTGCCACCTGCATGTGGCTGCGCTATGCGGTTCAGAACTACTGGATAATGGGCAAAATGCCAGCGGCGGTCCGGCAGGAGTTTCTGACGCTCAGCCAGAACCCGCAGGCCAATCCGGCCCGCTTCCACTCGATTGTGGACACCTGGTGGGGCCTGAGCTATTCCACGCCGTCTATCGCCTCAGCCGACTGGGCCACGGTGGCCCTGCTGGTGCTGGTGATGATCCCGTTTATCGTGGTGATGGGGCTCAAACACGCCCGGCCGCTGGCGCTGCAGTTCAGCCGCCTTCGCGATGCGGCAAAGGATGTCGCCGACGGGGAGTTTGGCCGCCAGGCGGAACTTATTAAGGATGCGCCGGCTGAAATGGTCAGCTTTGCGACCGACTTTAACTCCATGACGGGACAGCTCGCCCGCTATGAAAAAGAGCTCCGCGCCTCGCACGTCGCGATGGCGCACGAGCTGCGCTCGCCCCTGACGGCCGCCATCGGGCGTCTGCAGGGCATGTTAGACGGCGTGTTTGACGCCAGCCCTGCGCAGCTCGGCATGGTGATGAAACAGCTCCAGCACCTCAACCGCCTCACCGATGAGCTTCACCTTCTCTCGCTCGCCGACGCGGGTAACCTCGTGCTGGAGGACCAGCCGTTTTGTCTGGATGAGCTGATTCAGGAGCGGGCTGCCTGGATCATGCCCCAGGCTGACGCGCATCATTTCCGGATAACGCTTCGCAACCCGCGCCCCAGCCCCTTCAGAGGCGATGCGTTCCGTCTTGGACAGGTCGTTACGATCCTCATGGAAAATGCGCTACGTTACGGACGCGAGGGCGGCCACCTCGAGGTGGCGCTGCATTACGCCATCGGGCGCTACACCCTCGAATTTACCGATGACGGGCCGGGGGTATCGCCCCAGTTCTTACCGGAAATGTTTAAACGCTTTAGCCGCGAGGAGCAGTCCCGCGCGCGGCATTCCGGCGGCAGCGGCCTCGGTTTATCCATCGCCCGGGCGATTTGCGAGGCGCATGGGGGTGAGATTAGCGCGTCATTACCGGAAACCGGCGGCCTCGCCGTGCGCATTTTATTGCCCTGGCATCCGTCCGGTAATGAAAATCTTCACTCTTGATAAAGCCTTGACAGAACATCGAATCTTTCTCGACGTAGCGCGCATTTAATAACGCCATTCCCTTTATGGAGCGGCGTTATGTCAGACGAATTTTTTCTCTCCCTCCGCCACTGCCTGCATCATTTGTACGGCGTGGCGCGCACCCTTTCCTGGCTGCATTTTCTTCCCCTGGCCCTGCTTGCGCTGGCGATTTTTCCGCTGACCGGCTGCGGTGATAAACATGAAAATAAGCCCGATCCTGCGCGAGCGGTACGCTACGTCGTCGTCGGGGCCGCCCAAACCCTTCCCACGCTGGAAAGAACCGGTGAGATCCGTGCCCGCGATGAAACGACCCTGAGCTTTCGGACCGGGGGCCGGATACTGACGCGCAGCGTTGATATTGGCGATCGGGTCACTGCCGGACAGCTGCTGGCCACGCTTGACAACACGACCGGGCAAAACCAGCTCGACGGCGCGGCGGCCGACTATGAAGGTGCTAAAGCCTCGGCGCAGGTCGCCGCGCTTAACGTCAGTCGAATGCAAAAGCTCATGCCAACGGGCGCGATAGCCCGCACGCAGCTCGACAGCGCCCGTGCGGACTGGCTTGTCGCCCGCGCGCGCTTAAAAAGCAGCGAGGCCGCGTGGCGAAATGCCCGCGAAAGCCTCGGCTGGACGCGCCTGATCGCGCCGCAGGCGGGCGTCATCACCGCCGTGAACGCTTCTGCGGGGCAGGTTGTCAGCGACGGTCAGTCCGTGCTGACGCTGGCAACGGGTGAAGCCCGCGACGTGGCGTTTGATATTGCCACTCCGGATGCGATCCCGCCTCTGGATAAGGCGGAGTTGCGGGTTTCCCTCCTCAGCGATCCGTCGGTGCAGGCGTCTGCCGCGCTGCGGGATATCACGCCGCAGGCCGATCCTCAAACCCGCACCTGGCGCGTCAGGGCCACCCTGCAAAACCCGCCGGCGGCCATGGCGCTGGGCGCCAGCGTAACCGTCACGTTGCCATCGTCTGCCCCGCGCGGCTACACCCTTCCCGCCTCGGCGCTGACCCGCATCGGCGACAAACCGGCCGTTTTTGTGATTACCCCGCAGTCGCGGGCGCAGCTGCGCGCGGTGGTGCCCGCGAGCTATACGGCCACCTCCGTCATGATTGCCTCCGGCCTTGAGCCGGGCGACAGGGTGATTACGGCGGGCGTGAGCACATTACGATCCGGCGAGCCGGTGATGGCCGGAGAGGTTCAGCCATGAACACAGAACCGGAAGCCAAATTTAACCTCTCAGCCTGGGCGCTGAAGAACCAGCAGATGGTCAGCTTTTTCATGCTGCTGGTGATTGCGATGGGCGTGTTCTGCTATGAGAAGCTGCCGCGTAACGAAGATCCGGCTTTTACCATTAAAACGGCCGTCGTCTCCGCGCAGTGGCCGGGAGCCTCCGTGGCGGATACCACCCGCCTGCTGACCGATACGCTTGAAAAAAAGCTGCAGGAAACGCCCTGGCTGGACTATCTCGAAAGTGAAACCCGGGCCGGACGCACCGTTATCCACGTCAACCTCCGTGACGATACGCCCCCGCAACGCGTGCCGGATATCTGGTATCAGGTTCGCAAAAAAATGCAGGACATCGCGCCGTCCCTGCCCGAAGGGGTGCAGGGTCCTGCCGTGGACGACGAGTTTGACGACACGTTCGGCACAATTTACGCCTTTATTCCCGAAGGTTTTACCCTGCGGGAGGTGCGGGATCGCGCAGAAACAATTAGTCGAGAGCTGATGTCCCTGCCGGATATAGGCAAAACCACCCTGCTGGGCGAACAGCAGGAGCAGTGGGTTCTCGCCTTTTCTCCGGCGCGCCTGGCCGGGATGGGGCTCGATATTCAGGCGGTTGCCGACGCCCTCCGGGCGCAAAATGCGGTTGTCCCGGCAGGAACGATGCGTACCGAAAAAGAGAACATGGCGATCAAGGTCAGCGGGGCGCTCACGACCGAGGAGAGCTTACGCGCCGTCACGCTGCACGTGAACAATCGCTATATTCCGCTGACCGACATTACCACCGTCACCCGGGAAATCGCCGAGCCACCGGCTCCGGCCTACCGGGTGAACGGCAAACCGGCTATCGGGCTGGCGGTGTCGATGGCGCCAACGGGCAACATGCTGCGTTTCGGCGCTGCGCTGAATGCCAGAATGGCGGCCCTCAGCGCCGGGCTGCCGCACGGTATCGAGATGGTGAAAGTTGCCGATCAGTCAGCGGTGGTCAGTGACGCGGTAAGCGGGTTTATCCGGGTGCTTATCGAAGCCGTTGTTATCGTGCTGGCGGTTTCATTTGTCTCGCTGGGGTTACGGGCCGGACTGGTGGTGGCGACGGCCATTCCGCTGGTGCTCGCCATGACGTTTGCCGGCATGATGCTCGCCGGCATCGGCCTTCAGCGTATCTCGCTCGGGGCGCTGATCATTGCCCTGGGCCTGCTGGTGGATGACGCCATGATCGCCGTCGAAACGATGGTCTCCCGGCTGGAAGCGGGGGATTCCCGTCGGCACGCGGCCACCCATGCGTTCAAAACGACGGCCTTCCCGATGCTCACCGGTACTCTGGTGATGATTGCCGGCTTTATTCCCGTTGGTTTTGCGGCCTCCAGCGCCGGTGAATACTGTTTTTCCCTGTTTGCGGTGGTGCTCATTGCCCTGCTCTGCTCCTGGGCTGTCGCGATCCTGTTTTCGCCGCTGACGGGCACGTGGCTGCTGCCGGAAAAAGTCAGACATCACGCGGCAGGCCCCGGCAGGATCGCGCGCGGGTACGGACGGCTTTTACGCCTGGCACTGCGCCACCGGCTCGCTACCGTGCTGATTGCGCTTGCCGCGCTGGGGCTGTCAGCGTACGGCACGACGTTTATGCAGGGCGAGTTTTTCCCCGCCTCGGACCGGCCTGAGCTGCTGGTCAGCCTGACGCTTCCGGCCAACGCGTCGCAGCCGGAAACGTTAAGAGAGGTGGAAAAGCTGGAAAAGGCGCTGGCAGGCAACGGCAACATCGATCGCTATTCGACGTACGTCGGGTCGGGAGCCATCCGTTTTTACCTGCCGATGGACGTGCTGCTGGAAAATGAAAATATCGCCCAGATGGTCGTGGTGGCTAAAGATCTTGAGGCGCGGGATCGTCTGCATGCTCAGCTCAACAGGATCCTGGCGACGCAGTTTAGCGACATCATCACGCGCGTGTCGCCCCTTGAGCTGGGGCCGCCCGTCGGCTGGCCCATCAAATACCGGGTGAGCGGGCCAGATTATCTGCAGGTCCGGGCGTTGGCGAACCGTCTCACGGACGCGATTGGCCGGTCTCCGTACTCACGCGACGTTAACCAGACGGCCGGAGAGCCGGAGAGGGTCATTACCCTTAAGGTGAATCAGACGGCGGCCAGAGCGGCGGGAATATCGTCAGAAAGCCTCGCCCGCACGCTGAACACCGTCTGGTCCGGCAGCGTTGTCACCTCCATCAGGGATAATGACCGCCTTGTCGACGTGGTGCTGCGGGCCACGGACGATGCGCGTCACAGCACCGCCACCCTCTCCTCGCTCACGATTCAGGGGAATGACGGTAAAAAAATTCCGCTCAGCGCCGTCGCGACGCCGGTCTGGGGCGTGGACGATCCGGTCGTCTGGCGTCGGCAGCGCGTGCCCTTCATCACGGTGCAAACGGATCTTGCCCCGGGGCTGAAGGCTGAAGCGGTATCCGCGGCGCTGCGTCCGGCGGTCGACAAGCTGCGCGCGAGCCTGCCCGCAGGTTACAGCATTGAAGAAGGCGGCGCGGTTGCCGAATCGGACAAGGGGAACAGCTCCGTCTTTACCGTTCTTCCGGTAACGCTGGTCATCATGCTGTTGCTGCTGATGCTTCAGCTGCGGCGTTATTCCCGGATGCTGCTGGCCCTCCTGATGGCCCCGTTTGGCCTGCCGGGGATCGTGCTGGCTATGCTGCCCGGCGGCACGCCGATGGGGTTTGTCGCGCTGCTGGGCGTCATCGCTCTGGCGGGAATGATCGTGCGCAACGCGGTGATACTGATTAGCGAAGTTGACAGCAATCTTGCTCAGGGGATGGCAAACGATGCCGCGATTATGGCGGCCGCGGAGCACCGGGCCAGGCCCATCTGCCTGACCGCCTGCGCCGCCATTCTGGGCATGATCCCGATCTCTCATCAGGTCTTCTGGGGGCCAATGGCCTATGCGATTATCGGCGGGCTGCTGGTCGCGACGCTGGTGACGCTGACCGTATTACCCGCGTCGTTTAGCCTGCTGTTACAGTGGGGAGCTCAGCGCAACGCCACAGAAGACGGACTGCGCTGAGGCTCCACCGTTTCCCGGCAGATTACGCGGCGGTCAGCGCAAAACGGTCTTTCAGGACATGGCGGATTTCATCCTCCGCCAGTTTCCGCGTTTCAGTGCCGTTCGCCGTGATGGTTTTCAGCATATCGCCCAGCAAAATCTGGCGTCCCTCCGGGCTGTGTTGCACCACCACCCGCTTCTGCACAAAGATGGCATCCGGGTGCGTGGAGTTAAGGTAGTTGGCCGGAACGAAGTCAATCCATTCCTGAGGGGTGAGATCAAAGCCGTACTGCCGGGCCCACTCTCCCTCAACCTTCGCCTCAAGCAGATACTCACCCTCCGCGCTGCGGCTTAGCCGAAACGTGTCGAAATCCTGCGTGATATCCACATCAAGCGTGTCCAGCGCCATCGGCGCACGAATGCCGTAGCTGCCGAACCCGAGGTCGCAAAGCCACTGTCGGCTATCTACCTCAGCGACGATCGCCATGTGGGTTTTCGGCCGCCGCGCGGGGTAGAACATCGGGCGCGCCGCCACGAAGCGGTAAGGGATCCCTAACGCCGCCAGCGCCATGGCAAAAAGCCCGTTTACCTCATAGCAGTAGCCGCCGCGCCCCTGCGTTAACACCTTATCGGCGATATCGTCTGGCGCCAGCGAGACAACTTTGCCCGCCTGCACGTCCAGATTTTCAAAGGGAACGGAAAAGAGCTGATGACGCATCAGCGCATGCAGGGTGGCCGTATTGGCACCCGCCGGTCCGGTGTAGTTTATGCGGTTGAAATAGGTGGAAATGTTGAAGTTATCACTGTGCATAATGCCTCCTTGTCCTGAACATGCCGGACACTATAGATGGCGCGCATCAATGGCTGTATAGTCAGTTTTATCGAAAATTAGCCTGAACAGTTACCCATGTCTGCCCCGTCCCAGTCCTCTCCTCACTATCGCCGTATTGCGGATATGCTGCGTCTTACCATTACGTCCGGCGCGCTGCGCGCCGGCGACAGGATGATCTCCGCGCGCAAACTGGCCGAACGCGAGCGCGTTAGCCTTCCGACGGCGCTGGAGGCCCTTCGCTGCCTTGAGGCTGAAGGGCTGATCGTTGCGCGCCCGCGGTCAGGCTATTACATCCGTCAGACCAGCCAGCCTCCGCGCGCGGAGCCCGCGCGCTCCACGCCGGGCCCGGTCCCCGTCACCCTGTCCGCCGTGGCCCGGTCGCTGTTCAGCAGTGCAGAAGCCCGGCTGATCCCGCTGGGCGCCGCCCTGCCCGATCCCGCGTGGCTGCCGGGAGATGCCCTGCAGCGGGCGTTGCACTCTGCGGGCCGTCGTCTGGACGCGCATGGACAGAGCTACAGCCTGCCTCCGGGAAGGCGGGATTTGCGAAGCAAGATTGCCGCGCGCTCTGCACAGTGGGGAGCCCGGTTCGGCGCGGACGATCTCATTATTACCGCAGGCGCGACGCAGGCGCTGCGCCTGGCCCTTCGGGCCGTGTGCCAGCCGGGTGACGTCGTGGCGATTGAGCAGCCCGCCTACTTTGGCACGCTCCTGCTGCTGGAAGATTTAGGCCTGAAGGCTTTAGCGATCCCCACCGACCCTGTGGAAGGCCTGCTGCTGGAACCGCTGGCGGACGCCATTCGCTGCCACCGCCCTGCGGCCGTTCTGGCCTCGCCCACCGTGCAAAACCCTTTGGGTGCCAGCATGCCCGTCGCGCGCAAGCAGGAACTGGTTGCCCTGCTTGAAGAGGCTGAAATTCCTTTGATTGAGGACGATGTTTACGGTGACCTGGTCGGCGAGGGGCAACGCCCTCCGGCCTGCAAGGCGTTCGACCAGAGCGGGAATGTGATTTACTGCAGTTCCCTGTCCAAAACGCTTGCGCCGGGATGGCGAATCGGCTGGATCGCCGCCGGACGCTACTCCCCGCAGGTCTTACAGGCCCGCATGGCCGGAGAATGGGCTGGCGCCCCGCTGCTGGAAGCGGCGACGAGCGAGGTTCTGGCGAGCGGCGACTACGATCGCCATCTGCGGCGGCTGAAGCGCCGGATCGCAGAGGGCGTTCACGCCGTCGTGGCGCAGGTCAAGGCGAGCTTTCCCCCCGGAACGAGCGTTAACGTGCCCGCTGCCGGTTTCCTGCTGTGGGTTGAACTGCCTCAGCGGGTCAACGCGCTGGAGGTGCACCGTCGCGCGCTGGCGCTGGGCATTGGCGTCAGCCCTGGCCCCCTGTTTTCACCTGCCGCAGAGTTAACGCACTTTCTGCGGCTGAACTGCGCAAACGAACCCACGCCCCGCCTGCTGAACGCCGTAGAACAGATTGGCGCGCTGTGTCACGAGCTGGCCGCTTTCACACCAGAGTCTCCAGCCACTCGGTAAAGACCCGCACCTTGCGGGAGAGGTGGCGGTGTGGATAGAGCAGTGACAGCTTGCGGTCCGGCGAGCGATAGTCCGGCAGGACTTCAACCAGAAGACCGCGGTCAATGTAAGGCTGGAGAAAGAGATTCATCCCCTGCATTAACCCCAGTCCGGCCAGACCTGCCGCGATGTAGGCTTCGGAGTTATCCACGACAAGCTTACCGGGCAGGGTAATTTCCGCGATGCCTTCTGGCGTGGTAAACGTCCACGGATGAATTTGTCTGCTGCGGTTATTAATCCAGTTGATGGCCTGATGTTTGCGTAAATCATCCGGCGTTTCTGGCGTACCGTGCTTTGCCAGCCAGGCCGGGCTGGCGCAGGTCGTGATTTTGATGTTCCCGATTTTACGCGCGATATAGTCCTGGTGGGAGCGAAGCTGCAAAATGTGACATGTTAAAAATATTGAAGTTTAACCCATCAAAACAATCAGATTGATGCTCAAAAGGATCTCAAGAGGATCCTTTTGATTTTACTGACCGTTATGCCCTACCAGTTGCCATACGGATAGATTTTCCCTTTGATGAAATCGGGTGTCTTTCCGTAATAAATATACCCGTTAGGATGTTTCGTTACCCCTTTGCATATCAGCATATCCTCCCCTGTCAGAGTGAGTTGCCGCGCAGGATGCTGAAGCACAACAGGATCGCCGTTATTCTCCAGCCAGACCCGCACCGTTCCACCCGGTGCCAGTCCGATAATCATATTATCCCGGTAATACGTCTTTCCCGGCTTATAGGTATCTGGATAGGCTGTGAGCATCTGCTGCCATGTCTCCCGACTGAACCAGATCTCCGTTTCGTACGCCTTTTTGTCGATAACCGAGTCCCAGCACACCGTCATCCTGACAGGTAACGCCTTGCCGATATTAAAATTGGCTGAAAAACCACCCACGCGCTGGCTCCATGTCCCCACGCTGCTCTGGCTCGGTTCCGTGGGGTCCAGTCGCCGGAAAATACTTTCCCGGATATCCCCGTCCTCCAGATACACCATGGTCACCAGTGCCGGCAGGTTGACGGGATAGAAAAAATTAAACTGCCAGTGATCGTAAGGCAGTTTCTGCCCCCACTGTTCTACACCATCCCCTGACAAAGACTTCACACCCTCCCGGCGATCGTGGCAACCGGCGAGTGATATGACACCCATCATGACCGCTACCAGCGGTAATCGTTTCATCCCTGCCTCCTCAGAAAAGTCCGTCCAGCGCGTCCGCATTCCCCCTTTGCCCTTTGCCATCGGCCACACGAAGGAGCGTTCATCCATAGGCGTTTAATGAAGCCGCTGGCCACCGGACGGCGCCTCCCTACCAATTACCATACGGATAGCGCTTCCCCTCGATAAAATTGCGGATGAAGGGATCGTAACCATTAGCCTCGATGTAACTGAAATCAATCCGGTTGGGAACGTTTTTGCATATCAGCATATCATCCCCTGTCAGCGTGAACTGTCTGGCGGGATGCTGGAGCACAACAGGATTACGGTTATCCTTCAGCCATACTCTGACTTTTCCTTCCGGGGCCAGACCTATTATCATTTTGTTTCGGTAATACGTATTACCGGGACGATAGGTATCAGGATAGGCTGTGCGCATCTGTTGCCATGTCTCCCGACTGAACCAGATCTCCGTTTCGTACGCCTTTTTGTCGATAACCGAGTCCCAGCACACCGTCATCCTGACCGGCAGCGCCTTGCCGATATTAAAATTGGCTGGAAAACCGCCTACACGCTGGCTCCATGTTCCCACGCTGCCCTGGCTGGGTTCGGTCGGATCAAGTCGCCGGTAGATAGTTTCACGGATATTCCCGTCCTCCAGATACACCATGGTCACCAGTGCCGGCAGGTTGGCTGGATAGAAAAAATTAAAGTGCCAGTGATCGTAAGGCAACTTCTGTCCATACTGCTCCACGCCGTCCCCTAACAGCGTTTTCACACCTGCCCGACGGTCATGGCAGCCTGAAAGCAGTATGACGCCCAGTACAGCTACCATAAGAGGTAATCGCTTCATCCCTGCCTCCTCAGAAAAATACGTCCAGCGCGTCCGCATTCGCCCGCGCCCTGTCTTCCCATTGCTGCTGATCGTCCATCCGCCATACCGTCCGCACCCACCCTTTGCCCGGAGCCATCGGCCACACGAAGGAGCGTTCATCCGTCGGCGCATAGTGGTTTCTCAGAAAAACCTCTCCCGAGGACGGACTCACCCACAGGCTCAGGTCAGAGTCGATGTTCCAGTTCGCCGAACAGTGCAGGTAACGCCCGATGGTCTGCATATCCGCTGCCGTGAAGCCCTCAGGCTCTACGCCCTGGCGGACTGCGCGCCCCTGCGCTATCGCTTTCTCACACAAGGGAATTAGTTCTGACGGCAGTGCCAGCTCCTTGTTACTGCTGAGTATCGGTGCAAAGATAACCCCGGCGTCCTGTGCCGCATCGAGCATCACGCGCATACTCACCTTTTCCCAGTCGTTCGGCACCGCCCGGCGAGTCATAAATACCGCCGCGCCGGATTTCTTCTCAAAAATAAACGCCCGTGCCTTATCCCGGTTAACCAGTGGCCACGAAATCATTTTCGTCTCCACCTCACCATGCGGCATCAGGTACTTCAGCGCCGGCAGCGAATATAGCGTCTGACGCATCTTCTCCGCCTTACGGTATACTGCCGTCTGCATTTCATCCGAGCTTTCCGGTATCACTTCAAAGTCCGGCATCGTCAGCAGGGTTATTTCATCCTCTCCCGCGTTGTAGCCTCCGCCGATATCCGAGTGCGCACCGGGCAGCGCCAGCTCCGGCCACATCCCCGCTATGCTGTTCAGGCTGAAGTTATATCTACACTCGTGCATTGCGCTTATCTGAAACACCTTCTGCGCCACCGAGGGACGCAGTTCGAGATTGACGCCGGGGTTGCTGCGCCCGTTGATGCCGTAGAAGTTCAGCAGACTCCCGATGGCCGCCACTGTGTCAAACAGTCCCAGAAAGCGTACCTCTCCCGCCGCTTTTCCATGGTGCCCTGTCAGGTCTAATCCTTTGTCTATCGCCACCGCTATCTCCGCGTCCTGGTTCATCACCCGGTTGGCGAAGTGCCGCGCTGCCGCTGCCCCGCGGCTGAAACCGAACACGTCAAACTGCACCTTCGCTATTGCTACCTCTGTGCTGTTAACATCAATGAATTCCCTGAGCGCCGTGATAATTTTATCCAGCGCCTCATCGGTCTTTGTCACCACCCCCTCAAACTGCCGGATAAGGCTGCTGCCCAGCGCTTTACCCATCGTCGAGTCGCTTTCCCCGTCCGCCGTGCCGATACCACATACGTAGGCTTTGACCTGCGCCTCTACTTCGCCGTTTTTAAGTTCATTGTGCTGCTGGTAAAGATCGAAAAGCCGCGAAATATTAGTGGGGCCACCTTGCCAGCTGGCGTTCCCTAACCCTGCTCTGGCATGCTTTTCATACTTCTCGCACGCCCTTGCACGATCCTCGCCAACCAGATTAGCGCAGTGGGCATATGCCAGCCGCAGATCGTCTGAATTCGCCCGGTTATTCCCAGTGCCGTCAAAGAACACACCTACGGTCAGCGCGATCCCCCTGACTGGCACCCGCCGGCACTGAACGGTTTTTACAGTCCCGACAGCGCTGGTTCGCAGAGTGCAGTCCCCGATAACTTCATACCGGTAATAGCCGATATCTTCTGGTGCGGCCTTTTCGTTTGTGCTCATGGAAAATCCTTTTAGTTTTGAGGGTTAATTAATATCCCATCATACCTTAACCAAAATCACCGCTCTATCTTCAGTAGATGATGCACATGCTCAAATGTATCGAGGGGATTGTATCCGCCTGTTCCTGCATACCCGGTAAAGAGCCGTTATTTACTCAGTTCCAGTTCAAAAAAAGCCAGATGTCGCATTTTGCAGCTTCGCTCCCACTAGGCCATATAGTCGCCGTCGCCCAGTTCGCCCACCCACAGCACACAGTCAAGGCAGCACCAGAACATATCCCGGCGGTGGTCAGAGCTGCTCGGAATGATATCGATTTCAGGATGCTGACGATAAAAATCAGGCATGCCGGGCATCACCCGCAATGCCGCAAAAGAGATAGGAACATCCGCAGCGTGAAAAGCGTGGCCGAAGTTGTGAATGCGTTAACGGTTGTGTAAGCACCCGGCGTCCTGGCCTGCCCCAGGACGCCCAGGTTCATCAGGGAATAATCCGCGCGGCTCTCAGCTGCGCGAACAGGCTGAAAAACATCTCATCGGTCGCCTGCATTTGCGTAAAGCCCGCCCTGCGCAGTTTGCTCCCGTCACCAAACATGTCGTAATTCCAGCCAAAGACAAAATCGGCAAAATGCCCGTCACTCAGCTGCAAAATATCCGCTTCCACCAGCCGTTCTTCGGCAAGCTCGCGCCATACGCCGCGATAGTCGTTAAACAGCTGATGAAATGACAGACTCACCGGCGGCGCAGAGTCCAGTTCAAACCAGCGTGCGATGCGCGGCCACAGCTCGCTCCAGCGCCAGATATCGCCATTGTTCACGTTGAACGCCTGATTCTGTGCCGCAGGTGACGCGGCGGCCCACACCGTGGCCCCGGCCAGCAGCCCGGCGTCGGTATGGTCGACGATGCTGTGCCAGGCCTGTTCCGAACCGGGAAAACGCAGCGGTAAACCCTGCGCCTTGCACAGGGAGGCGTACAGGGCGATGCTCAGCGCAAGGTTCATGGCATTACCCGGTACCGGGCTCCCCACCACGCCCGGCCTGATAGCATTCCAGTGCCAGCGTTTCCCCCGCTGAAACTGGCTGAGCCACGCGAGCTGCGCGGCGTTAAATTCGGCACCCGGCACGCCGGGATCGCTTTCCCGCGCCGGGGTTTTAAACGGCCCCAGATGCGCACCATAGACTTTGTACCCCTGCATCAGGCTGACCGTCTGCAAAGGTGCCGTTTTTTCGAGGGTGCTGACCAGATTGCGCAGCATGGTGACGTTCGGCTCAACCATGTCCGTCCAGTTCGCCGCGTTCGCCCAGGCGCTGTAAAAGATGTGGGTAATACCGTTCAGGGCGTGCAGCGCCCTTGCGGTGTCCTGCGCATCCAGTAAATCAACGTTCACCATGGGAATGCCGTCCGGATGGGTTACCTCGCGGCGACTGAGGCCGATCACTTCCCACTGATGGTGCAGGAGCGTGTTGACCAGCTGTCTGCCGACAATGCCGCTGGCACCCGCGACCAGGGCGACGTTGTGTTGCTGCATCTTATTCATGGTGTTTCTCCGCAAAGGGTGACAGACACAGTGTGATCTATTATTTTTTCTGGAGATATCCCCTGAAACCGATGGCACTTATAAGCAGAATCATTAAATGAATAATAAGCTCACCGCCATTTCTACCTTTCTACGCGTCGCTGAAGCGGGCTCGTTTTCAGCGGCCGCCCGTCAGACCGGCATTAAGCAGTCCGCCGTCAGTCAACAGATCGCGGCGCTTGAGGATGAGCTTGGCGTGGTGCTGCTGCACCGTACGACGCGTACGATGAAGCTGACCGAACAGGGTGAACGTTACCGGCGTGATATGCAGCTTGTGCTGGACGCCATGGGGGAAGCGGAGAGGCGTTTACATCCTGCCGACCATCGCGTTCAGGGACGCGTCCATGTCCAGTTGCCGAGCGGCCTGGGGCAGATTTTTTTGCCGCATCTGCTGGCGCTACAGCGCCTGCATCCCGAACTGCAGCTGATGATTTCCCTGGATGACCGCCTTGCCGATCTGGTGACGGAGGGCGTGGATGTCGCGATACGGCTGAGCAGTGAGCCTCCGCAGGCGCACGCGGCTCGCGTGCTGGCGCGTATTGAAGCCGCGCTGTTTGCCGCTCCCGGTTTTCAGGTGGTACACGCCGTCAGCGAGCTGGCGACGCTGCCACACGTACGGTTCAGCGGTATTCCGCTGGATGCCCCCCTGCGCCTGATGTCCGACGAGGAAACGGTCGAGATCAACGTGAATACCGTTTTCCGAGCCAACACCAGCGACGCGCTGCTGCAGGCGCTGGAATCCGGCATGGGTATCGGCGGCATGCAGCGACCGCTCGTGGCCAGGGCGCTGCAGGCGGGCACGCTGGTACCGGTGCTGCCCGACTGGCGGTTACCCGATCGCTTCCTCTATGCCGTCTACCCTGACGCCCGCTTTATTCCGCAGCGCGTCAGAAAGGTCGTCAGCGTAATCGAGCAGTTACTGCCTGAAATAATAAAGAAAAATTGATTATTTCCGCCGTAAATCACGTGCATTTTTTAACCGCCAGGAATAGAGTGTTTTTACCGTATCCTCCTCTTTCTGGAGCACTTATGCCGGATTACCGTTTTTTCCAAAAAGGCCCGAACCTCATTGCGATCGAGAGCGCAAACACCGATGCGGCCGCTCAGCTCATCGCTCAGGGGTTTGAAAAACAGTTTGAGGAGATTGGCGCCGCGGATGAAAAAGAGGCGCTTACCCGCCTTGCCGATATCCGTAAAAATAACGAGATCGATCGCCATAACTTCCTGGCCGGAGCGGGCCAAATGCCGTGGATTGGCGTGCTGACGGCTGCGGCAACCTGGTTGACGCAAAAGAAATAACGCAACCATCTTCTACTTCGCCACCGGCAAATCGGCGTACCGCGTCGTATAGGCCGGTGACAGCATCTCACGCTTCATCGCCCAGGATTTCTCAATACCCTGCCCGGCAAACCATATCTTCCCTTTGCCGGAATGATTCAGGCTGTCGATCGTTTCCATCAGCGCCGCGCTGTTGGCGCGCAGGCGATTATCGTCAAACAAGTTAAGCTGGGCGACGCCGCTGCTGAAAAAGTCCGCAAGCATGACCCCGGCTTTCATATAGCGATAGCCGTCGAGCCATATACGCCCCAGCGCCTCCGTGGCGGCGCGGATGATATCCCGTGAGTCATTGGTAGGCGTCATCAGGGTGACGGAAGCCTGATTGCCGTAATAAATTTCGTTATCCGCGTGCGGGCTGGTGCGCACAAACACGCTGATAAAACAACAGTATTGATGCTCGCCGCGCAGTTTTTCCGCAGCGCGTTCCGCGTAGGCGCAAATGGCCTGGTGCATCTCTTCATATTGGGTAATACGGTGTCCAAACGAACGGCTACAGATGATTTGCTGCTTGGTGGGGGTGAACTCCTCCAGATCAAGACAGGGCTCACCGCGCAGCTCGCGGGCCGTCCGCTCCAGTACCACGTTGAAATGTTTGCGGATGACCCAGGACGACGCTTCCGCCAGCTCCAGCGCCGTGGTAATGCCCATAGCGTTGAGCTTTTTCGTGATGCGCCGCCCTACGCCCCACACCTCCTCTACCGGAACCTTTTCCAGCAGCTTACGCTGCCGCTCGCGGCCTGAGAGATCGACCACGCCGCCCGTGCTGGCCCAGCGTTTCGCCGCATAGTTGGCCAGCTTTGCAAGGGTTTTGGTCGGGGCAATACCGACGCCAACGGTTAGGCCCGTATTTTTAAAGACCTCTGTGCGCATCTGGTGACCGAACGCTTCCAGCGACAGGCAGTGGCTGACCCCTGAAACGTTCACGAACGCTTCATCGATGGAGTAAATCTCTATTGCCGGGGCGAGATCGGTCAGCGTCTGCATGACCCGACTGCTGAGATCGGCATACAGCGCATAGTTCGAGCTAAAGACGTAAACTTTTGACGGATATGGCTTTTCTTTGAATTTAAAATACGGCTCACCCATTTTTATGCCGAACTGCTTTGCCTCTATGTTATTTGGAATTGACTATATTTTATACAGGCAATATTCAAATCAGTGGGGGATAAATGCGGCAAAAGTTATTAAATGCTTTACCTTTCCTGGCTGGCGATGCTTTAGCATACCGGTGGGTGCTTCTTCAGGAGGATCTTTTACGAGCCCCAAATACCGTTGAAGCCTATGCCCGTGGTGTCAATGACTGGCTAGCATTTTGCCATGCCAACGGTCTGACGGCAGTCACCGCCGGACATGATTTGGTCGCCTTTTATGTCCGCAGTCTGCATGTCAGTCGTCACTTAACTGCAGCGTCCCTCCGTCACCGGATGACAGTAGTACGTCTATATAGCGACTGGCTTTGTGAGGAGGGTTTGCGCGAGAAAAATCCTGTAAGAAGAGGGACCTGGAAAGTTACTGGGAAAGGAAAACCTGGCATAGTACCGAATCAGCGTAGGTTACCATGGATCCCTGACGACATTGACTGGCTACATTTTCTTGGCGTAGCAAAACAAAGCGATATTCGTACACGTTTTATGCTAGCACTGGCCTACGATTGCGGTTTACGACGGGAGGAACTTTGTAAGGTATGTACCGGAGATATCGATCCATCCCGGCGGTTGCTGAATGTTCGCGCAGAGAATACCAAAAACCGCTTTGGTCGGGTGGTTCCCTATTCTTCTGTTACAGGTGATCTTTATACGTCATGGTTGTCTGAACGCCGTATGCTAAGTACCTCCCGTGGTCCACTGTTTCTGTCGCGATCTCCTCGTAACCGGACAGAACCCATCAGCGGTTGGACCTGGTCAAAAGTAGTTCGAGGACTGGCCCTTAAAGCCGATTTGCCACTCATAAGTACTCATACTTTCCGGCATCTTTGCCTGACAGAACTGGCTCGCGCCGGTTGGGATATTCACGAAATTGCCGCATTTGCCGGTCATCGTCGTATTCAGTCAACACTTCTGTATATTCATCTTAGCGCTCGTGACCTGAGTGACCGTTTTAGCTGTACTATAGCCTCCTTACATACCCGCCACCTTACAGCACTACAGCAACTGAAGGACTCTTCATCATGATGCGATCCGAACGGAAAGCACCTTGTCCTGTGGTACCGCTCAGTGTTTCTGAATCCCATTGGGATACCAGGCCTGAATTCGCTGCTGGTGAACTTGAGGCGCTGGATGCACTGGTAAGTCACTTTCGGCAGGGTGGCAAACATTGGCCTTCTTATATTGTTAAACAGATTACCCGCCTTCTTTTACCCTTACGTGACACATTAATAAGAATGCATGCTGCCCGAGCTCCGTATAATTCGGCCATTCACAATATAATCCGGGAAATGCAGCGTACACGGAAAACATACTGGGCCTGGACTCAGGAGGAGTGGTCCGAAGTCATCTGCAGTTCTGAAGGAGAATTTCACCGCAGGTACGGTGCCAGTGGTAACTGCCGACAGTACGTAATGGCACTAGCGTGGTTATTGTGCAATTTTGAACGACTGAATTCCTGTGGCGTTTTCTACCAGTACCGGCTGTGTCTAAAAGTATTTGGACGCCAAAATACAGAGGACGCTGTTAGCAAACTTGATAAATTGATATCGACAGTGGGATACGCTCCTCGTGATGGCAGAAATACTAGTGTCAGGAATGCGATGTGTATGGCAATGCTGCTTCAACGTGAACCACGGCCAGAGCTCATTAAAGTAGATACTTTAAGAAACATAGCTACTGCAGGTCCAGCATACCTTCGCGAAGCCTCCGCCACGCTATCACGCATTCTGGCAGCTTCAGGAAGTATTAAAGAAGGCTTTGATCATAGGATGTCGAAACGGCAACGCCCACCAGGGGAATATACTGCGGTGACCGATGTTCCAGCCGAATGGCTCTCATGGTGTGAACGATGGAGGGCGACCTCCGTGCTCCGCCCCACAAGTATTCAGGCATGCTGGTATGGGCTACTTAAATGTGGTCGCTGGCTGGCAAGTTGTTATCCGATGTGTGTGTCTCCAGCTGACTGGACGCGGGATATTGCATTAGCATGGGTAGCAGCAGCATGCAAAATGAAAGTAGGAGAATGGGCGAATCCAGGGGAAATGTATCGTGATCGACGCGGGAAGCTTATGAAGCCAGCAGCACGTGCCGGAATGCTAAGACATGTACGTACTTTATTTCATGACCTTCAGGAATGGGGATGGATACCCGTTAAATTTAGCCCGGAAAGAGTTCTGAGAGCGCCGAGAAGCCTGATTACACAGATAGGTCCTGCCCCTCGTATTGTGAGTGATGATCTCTGGTCTAAATTAATTCATGCAGGGCTGAATCTGCAGGAGACAGATCTACCAAACTCTGCTGGATATCCCTATTTTTATCCACTTGAGATGGTCAGAGCGTTGAGTGCACTTTGGTTATTCGGTGGCCTCCGACGTGATGAGATCCTTCGTATGAGATGCGGTTGTATTCGCTGGCAAACGTCGGAAGAAGAAGAAAATGGTGAACAGCACATTTGTCTACTTGATGTTCCGGTCAGTAAGACTTACGTCGCATTCACTAAACCGGTTGATCCCATAGTTGGAAATTATATCGAACAGTGGGAACAGGTACGTTGTACACAATCACTTCTGGAAGATCCTAAAACTGGTGAAAGTGTGCATTTTCTCTTTATGCACAGAGGAAAACGGATCCACCATAACTACATCAATAACTCACTAATTCCATTGCTTTGCAAAAAAGCAGGCATACCTGAGCAGGATGCCAGAGGCAGGATCACCAGCCATCGTGCACGAGCGACAATCGCCAGCCAGCTATATAATTCCCGTGAACCGCTTGATATTTTTCAACTGCAGAAATGGTTGGGGCATGTCTCACCGGAATCTACTCGCCATTATGTTGATATCACCCCGACAAGGCTCGCCACCTCACTTGAGAAAGCGGGTTACTTTGAACGTAACCGCCGGATGGTCTCGGTGCTTATCGATCAGCAAGCTATAGCGAAAGGCCTTGTTCAGGAAGGTAAACCCTGGAAGTATTATGATCTTGGACACGGTTTATGTTCATATGATTTCTTTGACCAATGTCCACACCGGATGGCCTGTGCTAAATGTTCATTTTACTTACCGAAAACATCATCTCAGGCTCAGTATCTGGAAAGCCGCCAGAATCTACTTAAACTGATGCAGGAGATCCCTTTGACTGAAGATGAACAGGCTGCGGTGGAAAACGATGTAGGTGCTGTCGAGCGGCTCCTGACGAAACTGAGTGGAATCCCAACACCGGGAAGACTCAAAAAATGATTCAGGGCTGCCTCTGACACGCCCGGTCGTTTGTTTCATGAAATACCAAACAAAGGGCATTCGCGAGCCGGATTTTACAGGTTTGCATACAGTGGTTAGATTACCTAAATTTAATTAAAAATTGCTGATTTTCAAACAGCTCCAGAAATCCATCGTCAGGCAACTTGATCAAGCAGCCAATCACGGATACTGTATATAAATACAGTAAAAGTGAGCTATCAATCATGCAGTTCATCTCTTCTTGTCAGTCCAGTACCACTATATTTCTTCCGTTATTTATGGAACGTGTACCTTGTGGCTTCCCTAGTCCAGCTCAGGACTATCTTGAAGGCAGTCTTGATCTGAACAAGCTGGTTATTAAGCATCCAAGTGCAACCTACTTTGTCAGAGTGAGTGGCGATTCGATGATCGGTGCAGGCATCAGCGATGGTGACTTACTGGTTGTTGACCGCTCTCTACCTGCAATGCATGGAGATATTGTTATTGCTGCAGTAGCGGGGGAATTTACCGTAAAAGAGCTACAGACCCGTCCGGAGCTGAGACTTCTGCCGCATAATGCCCGCTATCAGCCGATTACCTTTCAGTCTGAAGAGGAGCTGCAGATCTTTGGCGTAGTAACGTTTACCTTAAAATCAAACAAACATGTTCGCACTCGTTGATGTAAACAGTTTTTACACTTCCTGCGAAACTGTTTTTCGCCCTGACCTTCAGGGACAACCTGTGGTTGTCGTTTCAAATAACGATGGATGCATAATTTCGCGCTCAGCAGAAGCAAAGGCATTGGGTATCAGCATGGCAGGTCCCTACTTTCAGTTAAAAGATGAACTGAAGCGCCATAATGTTCACGTGTTTAGCTCCAACTATGCGCTTTATGCGGATATGAGCCGCCGGGTAATGACTATTCTCGAAGAAATGTCACCTAAAACAGAAATCTACTCGATTGATGAAGCTTTCCTTGATGTAGGAGGCATCCGCAATTGCATCAATCTTGAGGTTTTCGGTCACAACATCCGTCAGCGTTTAATCAGAGATACCGGCCTGACTGTAGGAGTCGGTATTGCACCAACGAAAACCTTAGCCAAGCTGGCTAACCATGCAGCAAAAACATGGAAAAAAACGGGTGGTGTGGTTGATTTATCGAACAGCGATCGTCAGCGTAAACTTTTGGAACTGACGCCAGTCAGCGAGGTTTGGGGGGTCGGGCGTCGGATTAGTAAGAAGCTTAACATGATGGGGATTGACACCGCCCTGCATCTGGCTGAATGTTCAAATTGGGTACTCCGTAAACACTTCAATGTCGTTCTGGAGAGAACGTCACGTGAGCTACGTGGTGAACAGTGTCTGGCGCTGGAAGAATTTTCGCCAACTAAGCAACAAATAATCTGCAGCCGCTCCTTCGGTAGTCGCATCACTAAATATGACGATATGCACCAGGCGATCTGTGCTTACGCAGAACGCGCTGCCGAAAAACTCCGGGAGGAGAAACAATTTTGCAGATTTATCAGCGTATTCATCCGTACCAGCCCACATGCGCAGGATGAGGTTTTTTATGGTAATCAGTCATCGAGCAAGCTGATGATCCCCTCCAACGATACAAGGGATATTATCAATGTGGCGATTAAAGCACTAAACAGAATCTGGGCTGACGGGCATCGTTATATGAAAGCAGGCGTAATGTTGAGTGATTTCTTCAGCCAGGGAGTGGCTCAGCTCAGCCTGTTTGACGAGAACAAACCACGGCCAAACAGTTCCGCCCTAATGGATGTCATTGATCACCTTAATCGTTCTGGCCGGGGTACTGTATGGTTTGGGGGTCAGGGAGCCCAAAAATCCTGGGCAATGAAGCGTGATATGCTGTCACCCTGCTATACGACACGATTTTCGGATCTGCCTATCGTTAAGTAATCTATTTTATTTCGTCAAATTCAGTGTTCAACTGTACTTCACGCAGGCAAATCCTGGTGTATCTAATCTTTGAACTCCGTGAGGACGGAAAATAACCGTCACCATAAATCGAGACGCAGGCGAAGACGAGTGACTCCCCTCCCGGCAGGGACCTTCGATTCCTGCCATTATTTTTTTGTCTTCTGCAATAATTTTTTTCTTTTATTGCTTTTATCACAACAATCTCTCTTCTCTCCCATGCCGATCCGTTTTCTATTAGTTCCGGATCGACCAGCCTTTCGGCCAAAAATCCTTTATCCGAGTTGCAGTAACCCTCTTTCCGGCGGGATAATCAACTCTGACGTTGTTCGGAGAGTTAAAAACAACAAGTTTTATACAGAGAGTAAAAATCGATGGTTGATGCTATGACAGCTAATGGAAATCCTGAATCACAACAACCGCAATTTAACTGGAATGCTCTGTTTCGTGGCGATCCTTCACGGGGGGCTTGGAATGCCTGCGTGGGTAACAACGGTTCCCCTGACCTCTATTATTATGCCGACGGTTTCGCTGACAGCGTATTCTTGCTTATTGATGCCCTAGCTTCTGGGCAAAGTGCACTACTGGATACGCTTGTTTATCCCATCTGTTTCAATCTGCGGCACTCAGTGGAACTGACCATTAAGGGGCAGATACAGGATCTCAGCCAGCTAGCGAAACTACGTAAACAGCCCCTTGCACCAGATAGAGACATAGAGAAAGTGCTGAATCAACACGATATTTTGGACCTGTGGGTATTTTTTTCAAGCCATGCCGCCGCGTTTGATCGTCGTTATAGGGAAGCAGTGTCAGCGCTGGACCCCCTCATTCGCTGCATTGGGGAAACAGATCCCACCGGTCAGACATTTCGCTACAGTTACAGTACGGAAGCCAAGAAACATCTGACAGACGTCAGTGTTATTAATGTATTGGTTCTGCATGATCAGTTCCGCGTCATGCGTGAGCAGTTTGAAGAACTAATAGGGTTGACTCAGTGGCTATGGAAGGAATACTCCACCGGAGTTTTCACCAAGAACCTCAGTCGAAAAGATCTTCAGGCTATCGCCATTCAGTTGCCGCCACGGCATTCATGGTCTAATCCGAATGCAGGGCTTGATGTCATCACACAGGCTATCAAATCTGAATACAACATTGGCAGCAAGGAACTGACAGAGGCGTTGAACAAAATTCAAAATTGCAGAGAGTTAGCACGAATTATCGATCTGCCCGTAAATATTCCAGGTTTGACTATGACTGATTTGTTAACTCTCAATGATTTCTGGAAACTTGCATGGGATCGGGATGCTCTGGAAGAAGAATTACGTAACGACATATCCGGAGTTACAGATTCACCTATAGTACCGGTGAATCTGCTCGAGGAGATGAAGCATGAGATTAAGATGATGAGAGATACCACATCCTCATTTGCTAATTTTATGCAGTGGGCAACAGCAGAGAGAGTTGCAGGACTACTGGCATTAATGGATAGCCGTGGTTTTCGTTTCAGTGAAGAACATGAAAGTCGCTACGAATATTATAAAGAAGAACTGACAGCCGCTTTTTCAAGCACTGCACAGATTCTTGATGCAGAATTATCCGAGATCTGGTCTCAAAGCATTGGCCGGCGTAGCTATCCTTCGCGTGTTATAAATAGCCTCAAACTTACCGGATTTATACACGAAAGTACCGAACTTGAGGAAAACCTCTTCTCCTGAGCCATATAAGTACAGAGAAAAACTCAGCCCATATAAGTGAAGAAAGACTACACAGTGGTGCCCTTATCGAAAATCAGTTCTGATTTACCGAAATGGTGGCGGCATAGGAGTAAGGTGCTTCATCAATGCCATCGACAAGGGCGTTAGCCAGTTCGCTGACCGTCTGGGTGTCGCGTATGCGGACGTCTTCCACGTAATGAAAGTGCAGGAGGAACTCCATACCCAGTACGTTTTTGGCGTCGATAACTGGTGTGCTATAGACAAAATTGTGGGCCAGAATATGGTCATTGCAGTGAGCCGCCCGAACTGAGTGTTTGATGGAAGAAAAATCAGGTGGGTAATAGTAAAGTAAACGGCTCACATTAACTTTCTCTATCACAGTATATAAACAATAAAATTTCTACTAGTGAGCCAATATGCTTAACAAAATCCTAGACAGCATTAGCTACCGGACACATAAGTTTATCCGTGACAACATTCATGTAAACCAATCATACATGGCGATGAAATGGAACGGCTTTGAAAAAATACTGGTCTCTGGTTCAAAGCATTACGTGAAAGCGATGATTTTTCTGATGAGCCTTTTTTCAGCCATTTTTATTGGGATGTCCTCAGGCGAAATCTATATTAAGCCATTAGCGGCTCAGTGGCTTCCGGACTGGAAAACTCTGCTTGAGAACCAGATGAACCTACTGGGGGGGCAGTTAACTATTGTTGGTATTGTTTATCCTATGGTGGTTGGTCTTGTCAGTGTAATATTTCAAAGAAAATCAGCCAGAAAAATCGTACAGGCCGCTTACCAGACCTATTCTGGGTTTATGCTTGCTGGTCTAAGTGGGTTATGCCTTTCTGGTTTCATTCTTTGTGGATTAATGCTGAGAACATTTGTGGGGAATTATAACTACGCTATAATTTGCGGAATAAGCATTATCTGGATGATTCTTAATGTTGCACTTTCTGTCTGGTTCTTTGTGCAAAGCCTCAGCGTCCTTGATGATCAGAAACGCGAGAGAATGGTGTTACGGTACCTTACTGCCGACATTTCATCGGAATACGTGAAAAATCAATTGCATAACATTTTTTTAAACAAACCTATTGAAAGTCAAATCATTAAAAATGATAAATATAGTAATTTGACTTTTGAGGATTATTCATTCGAAAAAGATTACTCAGTTATAAGTTGTAAAGCTCCAATACAGGAAGTCGTTAAAGATATCTATGTACGACCATTGAAGGTTGTTCTCTGGCTTATAAATATGTATGGTCGCTTAAAGAAAAAACAGATAAAAGTTGCGTTGTTTTCGAAGCTGGAAAGCCGGGATGAGTTCGAAACCTTACCTATTTTTAAAGTTAAAAATATCGAGTCAAACCATGTTCTGATAAGTTTCTTAACACATTGCTTCCGCCCAGGAATCGCTACTAAACGTCATATCGCAACCGACAGGATAATCAAAGGGCTTTTGGGTGATGCCATTGATGCGTTGGCCAGTGTTGATATCAATGCTTTTGACGAATCTATTGAAGGATTCTGTCGTGACATAACAACGTTTACGGACGGATTTCATTTCAAGCAAGGGCAGCAGACAGGTAATCTTTTATTAATAGCAGATGACATTTTTTTGGACCGTAGTTTTACTGATAAATTATATACAGAACTTTACCAGCTTTTCCGGCTGGCGGTTATACGCATTGATATATCTGAGAGATTTTATAGTAAATGTATGAGCATTCCCGTAAGCATGTGTTCTAGAAGAGAAAATATCACAATCAAAGAAATAAAACTTGCTTTAAGGTATACTTTTTATTCCTGGGATATTCTCGTGAACTGGGGACGTGCAAACTCGGGAAGGTTTGATTTAACACAACGTCAGAGTTATGAGGTCCTTTTGAGGGATTTTGTCGAAATCTGGGAAGGGTGGGCTGATGGTCTAAAATACATATCCAAAAAAACTGGAGATCAGCAGTTATACCAGGAAACTCTGAAAGAGCACCTTTTCACCTTACCCGACATAGTCGCGTGTGCAGTACTGTCAGGTGATTCAAGCTCTGTTGATTGGGCTGTGGACTTAATGAATCGCTGGCTTCATACTGCCCGAAACACTGCTGATAGTCATAATACTGCACTGTTCAGCTGGCAAGAGTTTATCGTTACGCAGGCAACACTGGAAGGCGAAATTGTTTTCAGTCAAGAGAACACTCCTGTGAGAAAACCAGTTGATATTTCGCAATTATTGGACTCCTTCTACAAAAACACGCTGACAGATCTTCGACTCTTAACAGCAGCTTTTCTCATTAGTAAATCCGATGCCATTCAAAATACAAAATGTCAGTTTGCTATCACTACTTTGCTTGACGGGAGCCTTGTTGAAAATACCGGTGGTTTTGAGCGTTTATCTGAAGGAATGACCAAGAGTTCAGACATCATCGACGTTTTTATCCGTTTGCTTATCTGGGATCAAGGTGATCGCGGGGGGGCAATAAATTCACCCGGAAATATCATAAGAAAATTATCATCTGCACATGGTAAAAGCTTAGTAAGCGGGCGTACATATATGGGAAGACGTCTCGCGGGAATTGCAGATCTAATCCCCCAAATAGCGGAGTTGTCTGTACTCCGTTGCGGGCATAAAAATTCGGTCTCACCTAAAATGAAAGCAATTGTTGCTTCTAATCTATTATCATATAAATACCTGGAAAAAATATTAAGGAATCTTTCCTCATTGCATAATGCTGTCAATAGACTGACCGGTGCAGCTTTTGTCTCTGATGAGACTTTCAACGAACAGCGGCAAAAAATATCTGACTTGATTCAAGAGTATCTTGATATTTTTACTAATCAAATGCAGCAAAACATAATACAGGCCCCAATCAGCGAAACCATTCTGGAAAATGCCGGAAAAATCATCTCTGATTTATTTTTGAAAAAATTTGCAAATTCATTCCCATTAAAACTTTTCACTAATATATCTGTAGGCACGGTGGCTAATAGCAACATAATGAAGCTTATCCATTTCAAAATGGACAAGCAGGATGTAACTGATAAATTTTCTCGTAAGCTACACGGCTTGGAAGAAAATCGTGCATCCCTGTTTATCAGACAGCATGTACTTGATTTACTGTGCTTACTGAGTCGACAACCTGCTAAACAAAGTATTGATGTGACGTCATTCGTCGAGCTTGTTAGTATGGTTCATGATTATGATGATCTCGAGGAATATGACTATCTCATTGTGAGTGATGAAAGATTATGGAATGAATATAATGAGTACAGAACAAACACTTTAGAAAGTGTCGAGGGTAAGGCAGGTAAATTGTTTTATGACGAGGACCGAAATCTAAAGATCTGTTGGAATGGAAAAAGCTGTTTTCTCTATATCCGCCCTCACTTTGAGTCTATCGAAACCCTGCTTGTTAATAAAAGCTATTTTGAAGAGTATAAAATCAAAAAAGAGGGAGAGAGTATTTTCACTTTTAATGCTAAAGAAGTTGATGGTAAACCACTTGAAATAGCTTTGCATACTCAATATGAAGGAGAGGCAGTGTTCAGGGGGCAGATTAAAATTCGCTTTATTCTCTGTAAAGACTCAGTCAGTTTACTGACCTTACCAGGGGAAGACGCATCATGAAATGAAAATTACTTATAGTGCGCTGTTCGGATAGTTACTCACCCTCAACTTCGCTCAGATGCTGAGGGGGATAAGTTTCTCCTGCCTCTTTGTTGTCATATCAAGTTCAGTTATCCGTAACTTTTGCTTTACACGCAATAATCTACGAATCACAAAAACCCGCTCCTTTTTATGACTTTCCCGCAATAATGGCTTTTCTCTTCTCCTGAGATACGAAAAAGTATGTTCTGGATCTTCTTTCATCTCCCCGCGGAGCGTAACGATCCTATAACACAAGATGTAGCGGTGTTATTAATCGCAAATGACGCTATATGTTGTGTTCCACCCCTTCCCCGTTGTAAATAGATCCGTTTTAGTTCTAGACATTTTTGAGATTCCGGCCAAATAATGGTGTTGCCGATATTCCTCCGAGGTCATATTGTTCAGTGACTAATACGGGCGTTCACAGTTATATTCTGACAACCATTTTTCCTTGACTAGAATACTAACCATGCAAGGTGGATTCGTTAAGCAGACTCTATATAGTATTTATCCACCGATTAAATTAGTGTTCACCGGAAATGAAAAAAACGATGATTAAATCAGATCTTTCAATCGGTATACGGAGTTTGGAACTCCAGCTATCGTGCCGAATGTATCTGGCGACCTACACATGCAGAAACTGCAAAGGCAAAACAAGTGTGTTTGCAGCGAGGTGTGAGAAAACAGAGCGAGGCCAGCCAATGGTCAACTTGCTTATCAAAATTGTACCGCCGATGATTGTTATTATAAAAGCGATCATCTAGTACAGAAACCAGCGCCCATAAGAATGGTTTTTGCTAAAGGCCCGGTCATACGGGGTTTACTTTTTCTGATTTTCAGAGGGATGCTTTACTCAGAGTCAGCTGCAATCCTGCCAGTGAAATGAGCTGCGCTAAAATTGTAATCGTTAGATTGCTCTTTCCTGATAATGCGCGGTCTATACTTTGCCAGTCTAAACCCGCCTTTATGGCCGATTCGCTTATATCGCCCCGTGCTTCTAAAACACGGCGTAAGGCTATGAGAAAGCCGCCTAAACCGTCTTCCTCGTTGATTTTCTCGAGTGAAGCTTTTAAGTAGAGTTCTGCATAATCAGGATCGGTGCGTAACTCTTCAATCAAGAGTATATCCCGATCGACCGCTGGTGCGATTGCACCTGTACCGTGGATGGTCTGGTTTAAATTTGCCACAGGCATTTTTCACCCTCGCTTTATATTCTATAAGATATTGAATTGTTTTCTCTGAGCGGCATCCTGTCTTTAAGACGTTTGGTCTCCAAAGAAACTCTCTTCGGCTCAGTCTGCCCTTGTATCATTGTTTGCGACTGCGATTCGGTCTATTTGTTGTTTGCTGCATTAGACAAAAGCTCACGGGATTAACTATATAGCGGTTCCAGTAAAATCGGTATTGATACTTCCAGTTTCCCTTACTCTCGCCCTCCTTACTGTCACCTAAAAGAGACGTCAAATCAAAAGGTATAACTTTAAAAAGTCAGTATCTTCAGGCGTTTTGGCTCGGATTCTTCCCGACAGGCAAATTTCTTTGCCTGGATAGGCAGCATAAAGCCAGCCTGATGCAGTCAGGCTCTCTAAATCAGAAGAAAGCTCGCCTGACTACTGTGCAAAGCCATCCGAGGCTATGATTATGTGTAAGGAAAACGCAGGCCGCATAAGGGCTTGCTTTTTACTGAAAAATGGACCACTCGTTCAGCACCAATCTTTATCAGATCGTGTTAAGCCACAGCATACCGTATTTTTGCTCACGAGCTTCAAACGCGTGACGACCACCTTCAAGTACATCGCAAATTGCTTTACGCATACTGTTTTGTGCTCCATGATCGCCATACTCCAGCGCTCCGCTACGGTAACTAATAACTTCATCATTGTTAGTGGCAATGATGACCTGTTCTGCATCACAGTTAACAACCAAGTTTGCGTTATGGGTCACGATAATAACTTGCCGGTACTGCTTAATTTTTCTGAACAGCGGTACCAGATTGTGCATGATGAATTCGTTGTCCAGGTCATCTTCGGGCTGATCAAAAACAAACGGCGATCCAAAGGCATCCGTCGCCAGTTTAAGACATACATAGAAGGTTCCCCGCTGACCGGCCGACAGTTTTTCAACGGTTTTACCTTTATATTCAAACTCAGCCCTGACGTTCAGGTAGCGCTGGATATGTTCCGGGCTGTAAAGATAACTGAGGAGTGCATCTGGCCCCTGACTGTTAAAATACTCATCACGCCAGAAAAACTCCTCGACGGTCAGTTTTCTGTCAGGAGCTTCTGGCAGAACCAGCATAGCTTCATTTGCCTGTAGCGCCCGGAACTCTTCGATACTGGTTACCCTGAAAACCTCACGCAATCTGTCCAGGGAGGTTAGCTCACCGGAGGCCCTGAATCTGCCTCGATTCAGACAGCTGAGAAGCCCGCTATAAAAGGCGGTTACATCAAAATAAGGCTGACCATATATGCGAATATCTGTCAGAATATTTTCAATCAGCGCCTGCTGGTCCTGCGTCAGATGAGGTTTTGTGGCAAGCGATGCGAAAGCCGTATCGATAATGCCCTGTCTGGACAGTAACGCATCCATAAATTCGGCTACAAGTCCTACACGCTGCTCCAGCCCGGAACGATATAGCGCCTCCCGGCGATCGATTTCCTGCAGATGTCTTTCTGCCAGTTCCATCTGGCGCTGATATTCATGCACTTTCTCCAGTAGACCCGTAATATCCTGCCCGAGACCCTGCTCACGGAAAGAGCCGATGATATCTTCGTTATCGCGCTCAAATTGTTCCATTTTCTGTTGCACAGCCTGAAGACGTCGCGCAATTACATCAGTCTGGGCTGACAAATCTACGAGCGGAATAGCTTCATCTTCGACAGTGTCTATATTGAGAGCATCTATTTTGCTGTTCAGATCCTGCACGGCGGCCACAATATCCGTCCGCACTCCAGTTAACTTTTCTCTTGCCTGAGCGAGTAGCGCCTGATTCCTGCTGTTTTCGCGAAATGTCTCAATCAGTGCTTTATTACGGGCGCTGGTAAGTACATCAATTTTTTCCTGAGCGGCCTTGATAATTAGCTCCTGAAATTCACGTGTATTCACCGGTTCCGCATGTTCACTCCGATAAACTTTAAACTCACGATACGCACGCCAGGTACTGAGGTTTTCGGCCAGCTGAGCGCCTGTATTCCCCGTCTCATGATCCGGGGTCAGTCGCAGCAATTTCTTTATCTCATCACTGATAAGCCCTGGCTCCTGGCAGAGTTTTTTTATCTCCCCCTGAGATACATGCAGATATTCATATCCTTCAGAGCGGGCATCAAACCGCACTTTCTCACCATTAGCTTTATCCAGCTCAACGGAAAGATGCTGAACATTAACTTCTCTCTGATCGCTACCCCGTGCCGCTGCCCCCGCAAAGCGCGAACGTAGTGCATCAAGCAGCAAGCTTTTACCGGTTCCGCGCCCTCCAATGATGGCCACCATATCCTGGCTCAAGGGGATTGACAGTTTTCTGAAACTTATTTCCTGACCATCAAAAATAGTACCTTCCACATCGATTCGGCTGAAATGCGCTTTAGGTGTGAGTTCTGTCAGCCAGTTATCCCCAAGTCTTAGTCGGGCTTCAGGTTCCAGTAATGCCTGTCTAAGCCCCTCGAAGGTTGGGAGTGCCTTAACCCAAGTATAACGGCTGCCTATATCATCGGCCCCGTGGGCATCAGAGCAGAGGAAGACTGGTTTGACGTTTGCGCCTTCATAACGATCCGTTCTCAGAAAGAACTCTCTGTCACCATTACCCCCGAAGATTATCTGTCCCTGACGATCGATTTCGGTTGCAATGGCTGCAGAACGACCGTTTGCATCCGGCCTGTAACCGCCATAACCATTTGGACATACTGCCACCAAGTAATCCCTGAATGGACGGAATTCTGATATGAGATGGTCGAGTAGCGCATTGAACCCCACCACAATGGTGTCCACACCGTGACCGCTATCTTTAACACTCTTTTCACAGCAGTAAATGGCTTTCCTGTCCCCATCAGTTAACCTGAGGGGGAAGCGAGAAAGGGCTTCATTAATACGTTCGGTGCTGATTTTATCTGAAAAGAGAATATGAACATTGATGAAGTCCCCAGCCCTGTTTTGTTGATCAAGGCGGAATTCAACGTTTCCCAAAACAGTGATATCCAGTTCCTGGCGGACAATCTCTTCCCGGATTTTTTCGAGTTCATTCTGCTGGAAATAAAAATAGTTGGTCACGGCTATGAGAGAAAGTTCCTTTTCTCCCAATAGTTGTACGTACCGTTCGATATCACATTGGCCAGAATACCCGTTGGCCTGCCACGTCAGCGGACTGTGAATATGTAAATCCCATTTATTCCATTCTGAACCTTTCACGAGGGAACCTTTGTAGTGAGAAAGTTTCCCCTATAATAATGAGGTTATCATTTTGCTGCTACGTTATTTCTATGTGAACTTTCAAAAAACACCGGCTCGCAACATCTTGCAAGATAACGCAATAATGAGCTCATTCTATTGGCATTAATGCAATAATCCGACTGATTGACTTTTAATTCCACATAATCTGCACTCCTGGCTATTACACAGCCATCGTTATTGGACACCACCACGATGGGTTTCCCCTGCAGATCGGGGCGGAATACCCGCTCGCAGGAGGCGTAAAAGCTATTCACATCAACCAGCGCGAACATGTTTATGCGTTTTGAGCGTGTGGGTGACGACGCCGAAGATCTGCAGCTCCTCTTCGGACTGAAAGGTAATCGGCTGATAGCGGGCATTATGCGGCAGAAGTCTCAGAACCGGACGGGTCTGTAGCTCTTTCACCGTAAACTCACCGGCGACCGACGCCACGACGATATCACCGTGTTCGGCATTTAACGAACGATCGACCACCAGCAGATCGCCATCGCCGATCCCCGCCCCAATCATGGAGTCTCCGCTCACCTTGATAAAATAGGTCGCACTGGGGTGTCTGACTGCCAGCCGGTTAAGATCGAGACGATCCTCCACATAATCCTGCGCCGGGCTGGGAAAACCACAGGCAACGCGTTCTAAAAACAAAGGTAATTCAATGTCTTGTTTTGGGTGATAAGAAAAGAGAGTGTCCATAATGCCTTTCTCGCCAGATACTGTATATAAATACAGTATTACGGATTATGGACAAGGATCAAGGTCATTTCCAAAGGCGAACCCAAACGCGTTGAAGTTTGAGCGGTTTTAATTTAGCAACGTTGCCCGCCGTTAACAGGCCTGACAGTATAAGTCATATAAAAGTCATCTGGTTTATGACTTATAAAAAATAACATCACTATGAAATAACTACACATTGACTTTTAAGTCAGATAAAAGCATATTTTATCGAACGAATTAACAAGACTTACTGGAGAATATTTTCAATGCCAGCCCGTGACTATCCAGACAAGCGTGTTGCACGCGGTCTGGCAAAGGAGGCCGATCTCAGGATGTTGAGCGCCCGCATCGATCCCGATCTGATGGAGTACATCAGAACCACCGCCTTTGAGACGCGTAAGAGCAAGCAGGAGATTGTGGCGGAAGCGTTGGCGCTGCACAGGCAGAAAAGTCAGACAGGAGCCTAAGCGCGCAAAGCCGGAAGCACCCTCCAGGCTTTGCGCGTGTCACCTTTAATCCCTCAGCGAATTCAGCGTTTCCAGTGCTTCAGGCGGCAAACGCAGCTCCCCCGCCGCGAGGTTTTGCCGCAGATGCGCTACGGAAGAGGTGCCTGGGATCAGCAGAATATTCGGGGAACGCTGCAGCAGCCATGCCAGCGCAACCTGCATTGGCGTTGCGCCCAGTGAATCCGCGACGGCCTTCAGCCCGGAAGATTGCAGTGGCGTAAAGCCTCCCAATGGGAAGAACGGCACATACGCGATCCCCTGCTGCGCCAGCAGATCCACCAGCGCGTCGTCACCCCGGTTAACAATGTTGTACATGTTCTGCACGCACACCACCGGGACCATTTTCTGGGCTTCCGCAACCTGGGTGGCCGTGACGTTGCTCAGGCCAATATGACGCACCAGACCCTGCTGCTGTAATTCGGCCAGGGTGGAGAGCGGTTCAGCAATTGACCCTTCCGCCGGCCCGTGCGCGCTAAACATGATCCTGAGATTCACCACGTCCAGCACGTCCAGCTGCAGATTACGCAGGTTGTCATGCACCGCCTGAGTCAGTTCCTGCGCGGAAAAGGCCGGCAGCCAGGCACCTTTGTCGTTGCGACGGGCGCCAATCTTGGTGACGAGCGTTAGATCGTCCCGATAAGGGTGAAGCGCCTCGCGGATCAGCTGGTTAGTGACATGAGGACCATAAAAATCACTGGTATCAATGTGGTTCACCCCCGCCGCCACCGCTTCGCGCAGCACGTCCAGCGCGGCCTGCTTATCCTTCGGTGGACCAAAGACGCCCGGCCCGGCGAGCTGCATCGCACCGTAGCCCAGTCGTTTTACCGTCCGCGTCCCGAGCGCGTACGTCCCGCTTTTATCAATGCTGCTCATGTTAACCTTCCTCATAAAAATGATCCGGATTTACAACAGGTTCCTCACCGGAGCCCTTAGTTAAGCGCGAGTTAAATTAAAGTTTAAATTCTATACGACGATAGTATTGGTGTACCTCTGCATCCTTTCTAACGGACGACCGCTATGCTGAAAAATTTGCACGTGATTACCGGTATTATCTTTGCCCTCACCATATTCTGTCTGTTGCAAGTTGTCACGGGAGGGTTGTTCTACTCTGCCGTCAGCAACGATCGCCATAACTTCCAGAATTCCGGCGTGCTCAATGCCCAGCAGGAAAGCCTGAGCGACAGCGTGAACACGCTGGTGAAAACGCGCGTCACCGTCACCCGGGTGGCGATCCGCTACCTGAAAAACCAGCGCGATCCGGCTTCCCTTGCGGCGATCAATAAGCTGCTTGGCACCGCAGCCGACTCGCTGGCAAAAGCCGAAACCTATAACAAAGAGTGGCAGAAGCTGCCGCAGGTTAACGGCCAGGAGGCAGCATTAACCGACGAGATGCAGAAGTCCTGGAACCAGATGCACGAAGTGATGCGCCTATCGATTGAGTATCTGCGTGCCGACAACTACCAGGCCTATGGCGATCTGGACGCCCAGCAGGCGCAGGACGAGATGGAGGCGGTCTATAACCGCTGGCGTGCCGAAAACAACACCCTGCTGAAGGCCGCAACCGAAGAGAACCAGAGCAGCTTCACGCAGATGCAGTGGACGCTGGCGGCTATTCTGCTGGCCGTTATCGCGGTTCTGGTGGTCATCTGGCAGGGTTTACAACACCTGCTGTTAAAACCCCTCCACTCCATTATGAACCATATTCGCGCCATTGCAGGGGGTGACCTGACGCAGGAGATCGCTATCTCCGGTCGCAATGAGATGGGTCAGCTGGCCGCGGGCCTGCATGAGATGCAGCAGTCGCTGGTGACCACCGTCAGCGCCGTACGGGGAAGTACGGATTCCATCTACACCGGCGCAGGCGAAATTGCCGCAGGAAGCAACGATCTTTCCGCCCGCACCGAGCAGCAGGCCGCCTCGCTCGAAGAGACCGCCGCCAGCATGGAAGAGCTGACCGCGACGGTTAAGCAGAACTCCGATAACGCCCGTCAGGCCACGCTGCTGGCGAAAAACGCCTCTGAAACGGCCGCGCGCGGCGGTCATGTCGTGGATAACGTGGTTCGCACCATGAACGAAATCGCCGACAGTTCGCAGCAAATTGCGCATATTACCGGCGTGATCGACAGCATCGCGTTCCAGACCAACATTCTGGCGCTTAACGCCGCGGTGGAAGCGGCACGCGCCGGGGAACAGGGCCGTGGTTTTGCGGTTGTTGCAGGTGAAGTCCGTACGCTGGCGAGCCGCAGCGCGCAGGCGGCGAAAGAGATCAAAGGGCTTATCGAGAACTCCGTCAGCCGGGTGAATACCGGTTCTGAGCAGGTTAGCGAGGCTGGCACCACCATGAAGGAAATTGTCGCCGCCGTCACCCGCGTGACCGATATCATGGGTGAGATTTCATCTGCCTCTGACGAGCAGAGCCGCGGTATTGAGCAGGTGAGTCTGGCCGTTTCGCAGATGGACAGCGTGACGCAGCAAAACGCCGCGCTGGTGCAGGAGTCCGCCACGGCGGCTGCGGCACTGGAAGATCAGTCCGAGCAGCTGCGCCAGGCGGTAGCGGCGTTTCGTCTGAACGGCAAAGAAAAAGCGGTCGCCCCACGCCCCGCCAGTCTGAAAACGCCACAGCTGCTGCGCCCGGCAACGACAACCGCCTCCACCGACAGCAACTGGGAAACGTTCTGAGTCACCGGCGGGCGAGGAGATCGCCCGCTAGCGGCTGCGCTTGGCGTGCCGCTCCCAGTTTTCCCGTTTTGCCTCATCCGATTTTCGCAGTGAAACATAACATGCCCCGCTGCCGCCGTGATGCGGCAGCGCCACGCAGAAGGCCTGCACTTCCTCGAACTCCGTTAACCAGCGCGCCAGATAGCTGCGCACCACGTTGGGATGCGAGTTCTGCTCGCGCCCTTTCCCGTGAATGATAATCAGATTGCGTAACCCGTCGCGTCCGGCCTGGCGAATAAAAGAATAGAGCATCTGACGGCAGCGTTCGGCGGGCTGACGCAGGAGGTTTAAGCTGGCCTGGCGGGCATATTTCCCCGAGCGCAGCTTATCGATAACGCCCTGCTGTACCCCTTCGCGCTGGAACGCCAGCGGTTCTTCAAGGGGAAGCATGTCAAGAAAATCCAGCGTCAGGAAGTTATCCAGCTGTTCGCTATCCACCTCCTCGCGCGTCCGCGTATTGCGGCTGGGCTGCCAGTGAATATCCGCGCAGCGCTTCAGGGGCTGGACATCTTCCATGGCGTCAAGAAAAAATGATTTGTCGTCAGGGTTCATGGACATCCTCCGGCTACATCTGAGGACTGTACTATACCTGCGCCAGAGACCGGCCTCAATCACCGTTACGGGGCAATGCGCGGCAATAATATTAACCTGATGAATATATATAGTAATTATTAAATAGATTTAAATCATACTTAACTAAAATTTCAGCAAAGGTAAAATACGTGATTTATGTTAAAATTTCGTGAAATCAATCACTCGCCCGCCTTTCATTTTTCAGAAAAGGTGTTATACCTAAATATACCTGCCTCATGGAAATAATACCCAGGATTGGCGAAAGGACGCACTGCTGTGTGTACTATAGGGTCTGTCTGATGTCGGGCAGATCCTGTTTTTTTTAATCTGCATTTCACGCGACGATTATTTTTCTCGCTTCCCTTCTAAACTGCGTAATTAATGACTCAGCAAGGGGCGTCTGACGTGAATCACGGCGCTGAATTAAATAATAGGTTGCTTTAGGAAGCGATTCGACAACCGGCAGCATGACCAGACGGTGTGCCAGCAGCGGGTCACAGCCCAGCTCCTGCGGCAATATGCTTAAAAAATCACTTTGCGCGACCAGGCTAATACAGGAAGAAAATGTTTCGCAAACCACACCAATTCGCGGTATTTGCGAACGATGACTAAATACCTCCTCTAATTGCTTATAATAACTTCCCCGCGGCGTCGGCATTGTCCAGTTATAATGCAGGAGTTCATTAATTGACGTTGCCCCCATTGCCGGATGCCCCTCCCGACAAAATACCGCAAACGGTTTTTCGAAGAGCTTTTCAAACGTAAATTCCTGGTCGTAAGGTCCCTGATAATAGGTGTTGATGGTGAAGTCCAGCTCGCCCTGGCGTAATTCATTGATCATCGATACCAGCTGCCCTTCCATAATCCGCACCTTGACCTGCGGATGCTGCGCATGAAAGCGGGTGATAACGGCGGGCATCAGCGTGCGTGAAACGCTGGCCCCCATCCCGATGTTGATCTGCCCGGCCAGCTCCCCCTGCCGTTGACGGATGTCATCCTGCGCCGCGCGCAGCTCTTCCAGAATCAACCTGGCGCGCTGGTAAAAACCCTCACCGCATTCGGTCAACGCGACGCCTTTACTCCTGCGCACGAAAAGCTGCGCCGCCATGCCCTCCTCCAGCTCTTTGATGGATTTGGTCAGCGCCGGCTGGGAAAGATTCAGCGTCCTGCTGGCACCGCGAATGCTGCCCTGACGCGCTACCTCAACAAACGCCCGGATTTGATGAAATTTAATCTGGAATGCCATAGCCCGACCGATAACCGTTGTTTATCAGAGTAAAGAAACTGTCATCTACTTTAATGGAAAGGGATGTGCGAGGGTAATTCCTGAACGGTTAAAACTGTGAAAATTCGGTTAGTGATAAGTAAAATCTATCACAGCGTGAAGCAGTTCACATATTTTAATGATGACAGGAACAGATATGGACACACTGGCGCAGTACATCCAGACACTATCCCCGCAGCTGAGCGCATGGCGTCGCGATTTTCACCATTTTGCGGAATCCGGCTGGGTAGAGTTTCGAACGGCCGCGAAAGTCGCGGAAATCCTCGACTCGCTGGGCTACGAACTGGCGATGGGCCGCGACGTCGTCGATGCCGAAAGCCGGATGGGGCTGCCCGATGCCGCTACCCTGGCGCAAGAGTTTGCCCGCGCGCGGGCGCAGGGCGCGCCTGAGAAATGGCTGGCGCCGTTTGAAGGCGGGTTTACCGGCATTGTGGCGACCCTCAATACCGGCCGCCCTGGACCGACCCTGGCGTTTCGCGTCGACATGGATGCCCTTGACTTAAGCGAAGCGCTGGATGAAAGCCATCACCCGTTCCGCGACGGGTTTGCCTCCTGCAACGCGGGCATGATGCACGCCTGCGCGCACGACGGCCACACCGCTATTGGTCTGGGGCTGGCGCAGGTGCTTAAGCAGAATGACGCACAGCTCAACGGCACCATCAAGCTGATCTTCCAGCCAGCCGAAGAAGGCACCCGCGGGGCGCGCGCCATGGTTGCCGCCGGGGCGCTGGACGACGTGGACTATTTTACGGCCATCCATATTGGTACCGGCGTCCCTGCCGGAACGGTGATTTGCGGCAGCGATAACTTTATGGCCACCACCAAGTTCGACGTGAACTTTACCGGCGTTGCCGCACACGCGGGCGGTAAGCCGGAGGACGGACGTAACGCCCTGCTCGCCGCCGCGCAGGCCGCCCTCGCCCTGCACAGCATCGCCCCGCACAGCGACGGCGCCTCCCGGGTGAACGTCGGGGTGATGCTGGCGGGCAGCGGACGCAACGTGGTGCCCGCCAATGCCCTGATAAAGGTTGAAACCCGCGGTGAAAGCGAAGCGATTAATCAGTACGTCTTTGAACGCGCGCAGGCGGTCATTACCGGCGCAGCGGCGCTCTACGGCGTGCGCGCTGAGATGCGCCTGATGGGTGCCGCGACGTCCAGCGCGCCGACACCGGCGTGGGTGGATTACCTGCGCGAACAGGCGAGCCAGGTTTCCGGGGTTATTCACGCCATCGACAAGGTGAAAGCGCCAGCGGGTTCCGAAGACGCCACGCTGATGATGGCCCGCGTGCAGGAGAACGGCGGCATGGCGTCCTATATGGTGTTCGGCACGGATTTGAGCGCCGGACATCACAACGAAAAATTCGACTTCGATGAGCAGGTCATGGCGATTGCCATTGAAACGCTGGCGCGAACTGCGCTCAATTTCCCGTGGACGCGAGGTGTGTAATGCAGGAGTACTACGCTTTTATTGCCGATGCGATCGACACGCGATGTCGGACGTTAACCGATATTGCCGACGCGATCTGGGATCGTCCTGAAACCCGCTTTGAAGAGTTCTGGTCCGCCGAGCGGCTCGCCAGCGAGCTTGAGGCCGAGGGCTTCACGCTGACGCGCGAGGCCGGCGGTATTCCAAATGCCTTTATCGCCAGCTTCGGCAGCGGGAAACCGGTCATCGCCCTGCTGGGCGAATACGACGCGCTGGCCGGGCTAAGCCAGCAGGCGCACTGCGCGACGGCGCAATCCGACACGCCGGGAGCCAACGGCCACGGCTGCGGGCATAACCTCTTAGGCACCGCAGCGCTTGCGGGCGCGGTGGCGGCGAAAAGCTGGCTGGAGCAGCACGGCGGCAGCGGAACGGTGCGTTTTTATGGCTGTCCCGGCGAGGAAGGTGGCTCCGGGAAAACCTTTATGGTGCGCGAAGGTCTGTTTGATGACGTTGATGCCGCCGTCACCTGGCATCCGGAAGCCTTCGCCGGGATGTTTAACGTCAGCACGCTGGCGAATATTCAGGCCGCCTGGCGTTTTCACGGCGTGGCGGCACACGCGGCCAACTCCCCCCATCTGGGACGCAGCGCGCTCGACGCCGTGACGCTGATGACCACCGGCACCAACTTCCTTAACGAACACATCATTGAGAAAGCGCGCGTCCATTACGCCATCACCGACACCGGCGGGATTTCGCCCAACGTGGTGCAGGCGCAGGCGGAGGTGCTGTACCTGATCCGCGCCCCGGAGATGGCCGATGCGCAGCAAATCTACGAACGCATCGAAAAAATCGCCCAGGGCGCGGCGATGATGACTGAAACCACCGTCGAGTGCCGCTTTGATAAAGCCTGCTCCAGCTACCTGCCGAACCGCACGCTTGAAGCGGCGATGTATCGCGCGTTGCAGCACTACGGCACGCCGCTCTGGACGGAGGAAGAACGCGCTTTCGCCCGCGAAATCCGCGCCACCCTGACGCCCAACGATCTGCAAAACAGCCTGAAAAATATTGCCGCGACGGGCGGTGACGCGGGTAAAGCCTTTGCCCGGCGTCATCAAGAGACACTGCTGGTGGATGAAGTCGCGCCCTATGCCATCACCGACAACGTGCTGGCGGGTTCAACCGACGTGGGCGACGTCAGCTGGAAAATGCCGGTCGCCCAGTGCTTCAGCCCCTGCTTTACCGTCGGCACGCCGCTGCACACCTGGCAGCTGGTGGCGCAGGGGCGTACCTCCA
>Ga0209281_1000617_pt1 | contig 40095 bp, 31 predicted proteins | sample MedtruBG_FD_187514 | JGI IMG/M metagenome (GOLD analysis project Ga0209281, IMG submission 187514) | Root nodule microbial communities of legume samples collected from California, USA - Medicago truncatula BG (SPAdes) (version 2) | ecosystem: Host-associated > Plants > Roots > Nodule | place... | reverse complement strand
CGGTAATACGCAGAAACCGCCATCACGCGGCTCTGTTTGATATCAGCCAGCGCCTGAACGGCAGCATTCACCTGATCCAATGGAGAGGCCAGATTGCTGCCGATGGCGATGTAAGCGAGGGTCATGCACTGCCCTGGCGTGGTGCGCGTTTGCGTGGGCGGCGATGACGACGGCGCGGTTCTGGCTCTTCGTCGAGATTCGTGAGCATCCCTTTTTGTTCCGGCGGTGCAGAGACCTGGAACTCGCCCCACCACTGCACCAGACTTTGCAGCTCTTTGTTGTTTTCGATCTCAGCACGCAGCGCCAGCAGATCGTACGCCGCGCGGAATTTTGGATGCTCCATCAGCTTCCAGGCGCGCTTGCCCTGACGGCGAGACATACGCAACTGCAACTGCCAGATATCACGAACCAGCGTAGTGATGCGTTTCGGGATCGCCAGAGTACGGCAGGCCTCGTCGAGCACATCATTCGCGGCAAGCGCAAAGGCATCGTAATAGGCCAGCCCGCTTTCCTGGGCAATTTTCTGCGCGGTTTCCAGTAGGGGATACCAGAACATCGCCGCAAAAAGGAATGCCGGATTGACGCGCATATCATTGTGAATGCGGGTGTCCGTGTTTTTCAGCACCTGCGCAATGATGCGCTCCATCGGGCTATCACCGCTTTCGGTAAAGTAGCGAACGATGGACGGGAACAGCGGCTGGAACAGGCTATTTTCACGCAGCAGTTTATAGGTTTCGTAACCATAACCCGCCTGCAGTAATTTCAGCACTTCTTCAAACAGACGCGCAGGAGGCACATCGTTGATGAGCGTCGCCAGGCGCGGGATCGGTTCTGCCGTTTCGGCGCTGATCTGCATGTTCAACTTGGCGGCGAAACGCACGGCGCGCAGCATGCGCACCGGATCTTCGCGGTAGCGCGTTTCAGGATTACCAATCAGACGAATCACGCCCTCTTTCAGATCCTTTACGCCACCCACGAAATCACGCACCGAAAAATCGGCCACGCTGTAGTAAAGGCTGTTGATGGTGAAATCGCGACGCTGGGCGTCTTCTTCGATAGAACCAAAAATGTTGTCGCGCAGCAGCATGCCGTTCTGGCCGCGCTGCGAGGTGGTACGATCCGCTGGCGCGCCCGCTTCGTGATGACCACGGAACGTCGCCACTTCGATGATTTCTGGGCCAAACATGACGTGAGCGAGACGGAATCGACGGCCTACCAGGCGGCAGTTACGGAATAACTTGCGCACCTGTTCAGGCGTGGCGCTGGTCGTCACGTCAAAATCTTTCGGTTTTTGGCCGAGCAGTAAATCGCGAACCCCACCGCCCACGAGATAGGCCTCATAGCCTGCTTTATTCAGACGATAGAGCACCTTGAGGGCATTTTCACTGATATCTTTGCGGGAAATAGTGTGCTGCTCACGCGGAATAACCGACATATGGGATTGAGCAATAGCGTCATTCGCTACGCTTTCATCGCGGCTTAGCACCTTACGGCAAAAATTAGCAACTCGAGTAAAAATAGTACACCTCGTAGTGTGTTTTGTTATGAAAAAAGCGGCTAATCATAGCTCAGCAAGATGCGTTTGAGAATGCTGGATTTTAGGCACCGCCGATAGCACCCAATTATCAATGGATATTTTCAGTAATTCATCAAGACGTAAATCCTGCCATTCGCTTGTGACATTCTGATTCAGAAATCGCAGCGCGTCGATCAAAACAGGTCGTGGATCGCCATTTGGCAACGCGGGCGCGTGGTTCTGTTTCGAGAGTTTATTCCCTTGCGCATTCAATGCCAGCGGCAAATGGATATAATCCGGAACGTCCCAGCCGAAGAGTTTATACAGTGAAATTTGACGCACCGTCGGCTCAATCAGATCGGCGCCGCGCACAATTTCCGTCACGCCCTGGAAATGGTCATCCACTACCACGGCCAGGTTATACGCAAATAAACCATCACGTCGGTGAATAATAAAATCTTCATTCGCCAGGCGTTTATCGGCGTGAATCTCACCGAGCAGCAAATCGTTAAAATGGGTCACAGGTGAATGTTGCACCAAACGGACGGCGGCGTTTTCGGGACCGTGATTCAGGTGTCGGCAATGACCATCGTACACGCCGCCAGCGCTCTGAATACGTGCGCGGGTACAGGTGCAGTAATATGACAAGCCTTTTGAGTGCAGCCACGCCAGGTGTTCGCGATAAGCGTCATGTCGCTGGGATTGCCAGAGAACGTCGCCGTCCCAGTTCAGGCCGTAATGTTCCAGCTGATGCAGAATGGTTTTTGCAGCACCGGGAACTTCACGCGGAGGATCAATATCTTCGATACGAACGCGCCAGATGCCGTTATTCGCCCGCGCTTGCAGGTAACTGCCCAGTGCGGCAATAAGCGATCCGAAGTGCAATTCACCGGAGGGGGATGGCGCAAAGCGCCCGATATAGTCTGATTGAGGCATATTCACGGCAGACAAAAAGTAACAAGGCGGGAGAGACTCCCGCCTTTATGATCGTGATAACAGGGCTGGAATTAACCGGCCATCTGCTTTTCGCGGATTTCAGCCAGCGTTTTGCAGTCGATGCACAGATCGGCAGTCGGACGCGCTTCAAGGCGACGAATACCAATTTCTACACCGCAGGATTCGCAGAAGCCGAAATCTTCGTCTTCAACCTTCTTCAGCGTCTTCTCAATCTTCTTGATCAGCTTGCGCTCGCGGTCACGGTTACGCAGTTCGAGGCTGAACTCTTCTTCCTGAGCGGCACGGTCAACCGGGTCCGGGAAGTTTGCTGCTTCGTCCTGCATGTGGGTAACGGTGCGATCGACTTCATCCCTAAGTTGATTACGCCATGCTTCAAGAATACGCTTGAAGTGAGACAGCTGGGCTTCGTTCATATACTCTTCGCCCGGCTTCTCTTGATATGGCTCCACCCCAGCGATGGCGAGAATACTCAGGGACGATGTTTTACGGTTTTGCCCTTCTTGCATGTTGCTTCTCCTTAACACGCACTATCGATCCCCGTGTGGGGGAAAAATCAGGTCGCTATAAATAGCAGATGCTTTTCCGTAAGGCAATTATCTAAACGTAACACTTGACAAGCCTGTGAGGAAAAGCGTATTTGCGCACGCGGCCAGAACACCAAATCGCCATCTTCTAACCCCTTATAACACAACGGGGAGAGTGGACTTCAGAGTCATATTATCGGCAGAAAGTTCAGCTTTATAAGCTAAAATTTCTACCCCCTGCTTTTGTGCCTCATTCAACAATTGTGCGTACTTCGGGTCAATATGACGGGCCGGGGAAAATCGTTCAATGGCTGAATGCAAAACCGCAAACAACAATACGGCGCGCTTCCCCGTCGCCGCAACAGTCATTAACTCTCGCAGATGCTTTTGGCCGCGTAGCGTCACCGCATCCGGAAAGTAGCCATTATCCCTGTCTGCTAACGTCACTGATTTGACTTCAATATAGCACTCAGGGCGATCGTCCGCCTGCAACATAAAATCAATTCTGCTGCCTTCCTCGCCATATTTCACTTCGCCTTTAAGGGAAGCGTAGCCAGTTAACGCCGGGATCGTATTGGTGGTGATGGCTTCTTTGACCAGTTGATTCGCGCGTTGGGTATTCACACAAATAAACGCCCCTTGTTGGGTCTCGGTGATTTCCCAGGTGTGCGCATATTTGCGTTTCAGATTTTCTGACGTGGAGTACCACACCGTATCGCCGGGGGTTGCGCACCCGGTCATCGCCCCAGTATTGGGGCAGTGTAGCGTCAAATGTTCACCCGCAGGCGTCACGACATCCGCCAGAAAACGTTTATAGCGCTGGATAAGCGTGGCGGATTGCAGCGCGGGGCTAAACTTCATCGGAAATCCTTGGTTGTTCGCTCAACGCAAAGCGCTGAAGCGGCGTATATCGGGTGCGTCCGTTTGAGAAAACTGATTCGTAAAGGACGAATTCTGTAACCGAAAACGTCCAGTGAAAGCCCGGTGGCGGGATGGCGACGGCATGGCGGGTGTTTCGCAACAGGGTGATATGAGGATGAAACGGCTGCGGGCTTTGATAGCACCCGCTGCGCGCGGCTTGTGCTCGCAAAAGATTGGCCAACTGCAGTAATCCACGCGGCGGCTGACGCGTTCCCAGCCACACGACGCGGGAACGCAGCCACTGACCGGCGTCATCGAGATTCAGGGTAAAGCCCGGCTGAAGGATACGTCCGGCCAGTTTAGCCAGCGCCTGTTGTTTATCCGCGCTGACGTCACCCAAAAAAGCCAGCGTGAGATGTAAATTCGCCGCGGCAACCGGGCGTCCGGCGTCCGGCTGGAAATGTTCGGCGCGCCAGCGAACGATTTGCCGCTGTATTTTGGCGGGCGGTTCAATAGCGAAAAACAGGCGTTTCGACTCAGACATACGGGGGACTCGGTAATGATATGCGCCGATGCTACAATGTACGCCGACGAATGTTAACCCTCTGGAGCAGTTAGTGTCCTCATTGCCGGTCGCCGCCGTACTTCCCGAGCTTCTTGCCGCCTTACGCCATGCCCCTCACGTCCTGCTGAACGCGCCTACCGGGGCGGGTAAATCGACGTGGCTGCCGCTACAGATCCTCAAAGAGGGCGATATTTCCGGGAAAATCATTCTGCTGGAACCGCGCAGGCTGGCGGCGCGCAACGTGGCGCAACGCCTGGCCGAACTGCTCGGTGAAAAGCCCGGCGAAACCGTGGGTTATCGTATGCGCGCGGAAACCTGCGTCGGCGCGACGACGCGGCTGGAAGTGGTGACGGAAGGGATCCTGACCCGGATGCTGCAAAACGATCCCGAGCTGAACGGCGTGGGGCTGGTGATCCTTGATGAATTTCATGAGCGCAGCCTGCAAGCCGATCTGACGCTGGCGCTGCTGCTCGACGTGCAGCAAGGGCTGCGTGAGGATCTCAAGCTGCTGATCATGTCCGCCACGCTCGACAACGAACGGCTGCGACAGATCCTGCCCGATGCGCCGGTCATTTCCTCTGAAGGGCGTGCGTTTCCGGTTGAACGTCGCTATCAAACGTTGCCCGCCCATCAGCGCTTCGATGAAGCGGTTGCTATCGCGACGGCTGAGCTCTTGCGCCACGAATCCGGATCATTACTGCTGTTTTTACCCGGCGTGGGCGAAATCCAGCGCGTTCAGGAGAAGCTGGCTGCGCGCGTGGGCAGCGATGTTGTGCTATGTCCGCTGTACGGCGCACTTTCTCTGAATGAACAGCGCAAGGCGATACTTCCGCCGCCCGTCGGTCAGCGAAAAGTGGTGCTGGCGACCAATATCGCCGAGACCAGCTTAACCATTGAAGGCATCCGTCTCGTGGTCGATACGGCGCAGGAGCGGGTGGCGAGTTTTGATCCGCGCACCGGACTGACCAAACTGGTGACGCAGCGTATCAGCCAGGCTTCCATGACGCAGCGTGCAGGTCGCGCCGGGCGTCTGGAGGCGGGGATCTGTCTGCATCTCACCAGCGCGGAACAGGCCGAGCGCGCCGCCGCGCAAAGTACGCCAGAAATTTTGCAAAGCGATCTTTCAGGATTGCTCATGGAACTGTTGCAGTGGGGATGCCCCGATCCGGCGCAGCTCTGCTGGCTCGATCGGCCGCCGGTGGTGAATCTGACGGCGGCGCGGCAATTGTTAATGCAATTGGGTGCTCTGGACGGCGATCGGTTAACGCCAGCAGGCCAGAAAATGGCTGCACTGGGGAACGATCCGCGTCTGGCGGCGATGCTGATTGCCGCGAACGGGGATGATGAGATTGCCACGGCAGCAAAACTTGCTGCCATTCTGGAGGAGCCGCCGCGCGGGGCGAGCAGCGATCTGGTTTCGGCGTTCTCCCGTCATCAGCCGAACTGGCAGCAGCGCGCGCAGCGGCTTTGTCAGCGGCTTAACAGCCGGGGCGGGACGCTGGACAGCGATAAAATCACCGAACTGCTGGCGCAGGCTTTTCCCGACAGGATTGCCCGTCGGCGCGGCCTGGACGGGCGCTATCAGCTTGCAAATGGAATGGGTGCGATGCTGGACAGCGACGATGCGCTGACGCGGCATGAGTGGCTCATCGCGCCGCTGCTGTTGCAGGGCAGTCAGTCGCCCGATGCGCGCATTTTGCAGGCGATGGCAGTGGATATTGATGCGTTAACGCGCCGTTGCCCGCAACTTTTGCAGCAGTCTGATACCGTTGAGTGGGATGACGCGCAGGGCACCTTAAAGGCGTTTCGCCGCAGCCAGATTGGTCGACTCACGGTAAGCGTTAAACCGCTGGCAAAGCCGTCAGAAGACGAATTACACCAGGCGATGCTGAACGGTATTCGTGATAAAGGCCTGAACGTCCTGAGCTGGACGCCGGAGGCTGAACAGTATCGACTGCGTTTACACTGCGCGGCGCAGTGGTTGCCGGAATATGACTGGCCTGCGGTTGATGATGAAACGCTGCTAGCCTCACTGGAGACGTGGTTATTGCCCGAAATGCGCGGTGTGCATTCGCTCAAAGCGCTTAAATCTCTGGATGTTAAGACAGCGTTACAGAATTTACTCGACTGGTCATTGCGCCAACGTCTGGATAGAGAGCTTCCTGGGCATTACACTGTGCCGACCGGAAGCCGGATAGCCATTCGTTATCATCAAGATAATCCACCGGCGCTGGCCGTGCGGATGCAGGAGATGTTTGGTGAGTCCGCCACGCCATCCATTGCAGAAGGGCGTGTTCCGCTGGTACTTGAGCTATTATCACCTGCGCATCGTCCGCTGCAAATTACGCGTGATTTAAGCGCGTTCTGGACCGGAAGCTATCGCGAAGTGCAAAAAGAGATGAAAGGGCGTTATCCAAAGCACGTCTGGCCGGACGATCCGGCAAACACAGCACCGACGAGACGGACGAAAAAATATTCGTAACCGAAGTGGGGAGTGCCGTATGAAGCCCTCACCCCGGCCCTCTTCCTCAGGGAGAGGGGGAAAACACGCAAGACTTTTGCCATTGAAAAGTTTAGGTGTTTATTTTTGAGAGATTTCTTCTTTCACCGCCTGGTGGAAGAAAAGAGAATCGGGCCTTTGCGCCTGACAGTTGCGGAGAAAAAGCATGGCGGGGAATGACCGCGAGCCAATTGGACGTAAGGGTAAACCTGCGCGTCCGGCGAAGGAAAAAGTGAGCCGTCGTCGCCTCAGTGATGAGGATTATGACGATGACTATGAAGACGATGATGAGGATCAAGAACCCATGCCGCGTAAAGGTAAAGGCAAAGGGCGGAAGCCTCGTGGACGACGCGGCTGGTTCTGGCTGCTGCTGAAGCTATTTATTGTATTTGTTGCCCTGATGGCGATTTACGGTGTGTATCTGGATCAAAAGATCCGCAGCCGTATCGACGGTAAAGTCTGGCAGTTACCGGCGGCGGTATATGGCCGCATGGTGAACCTTGAGCCAGACATGTCCATCAGCAAGAACGAAATGGTCAAACTGCTGGAAGCGACACAGTATCGTCAGGTGACGAAGATGACGCGTCCCGGCGAGTTTACCGTGCAGGCGAAAAGCATCGAGATGATCCGTCGTCCGTTTGATTTCCCGGACAGTAAAGAAGGGCAGGTGCGTGCGCGTCTGACCTTTGACGGCGATCGTCTCGAAACAATCGAGAACCTGGAAAGCAACCGCCAGTTCGGTTTCTTCCGTCTCGATCCGCGCCTGATCACCATGCTCTCTTCACCAAACGGTGAGCAGCGCCTGTTTGTGGCGCGTAACGGCTTCCCGGATCTGCTGGTCGATACGCTGCTGGCGACGGAAGACCGTCATTTCTACGAACACGACGGCGTGAGTTTGTACTCCATCGGTCGTGCGGTGCTGGCGAACCTGACGGCCGGACGCACGGTGCAGGGGGCGAGTACCCTGACGCAGCAGCTGGTTAAAAACCTGTTCCTCTCCAGCGAGCGCTCTTACTGGCGTAAGGCCAACGAAGCGTACATGGCCGTGCTGATGGATGCCCGCTACAGCAAGGATCGTATCCTTGAGCTGTACATGAACGAGGTGTATCTCGGTCAGAGCGGCGATAATGAGATCCGCGGCTTCCCGCTGGCGAGCCTGTACTACTTTGGTCGTCCGGTAGAGGAACTGAGCCTCGATCAGCAAGCGTTGCTGGTGGGCATGGTGAAAGGCGCGTCAATCTATAACCCGTGGCGCAACCCGAAGCTGGCGCTTGAGCGTCGTAATCTGGTCCTGCGTTTGCTGCAACAGCAGCAGGTTATCGATCAGGAACTTTACGAGATGCTGAGTGCGCGTCCGCTGGGCGTTCAGCCGCGCGGTGGGGTAATCTCTCCACAGCCTGCGTTTATGCAGATGGTGCGTCAGGAGCTGCAAACCAAGCTTGGCGATAAGGTGAAAGATCTCTCCGGCGTGAAGATCTTTACCACGTTCGACTCGGTCGCGCAGGACGCCGCTGAGAAAGCCGCCGTTGACGGCATTCCGGTGCTGAAAAAGCAGCGTAAGCTGAGCGATCTGGAAACCGCGATGGTGGTGGTCGATCGTAATTCAGGTGAAGTTCGTGCGATGGTCGGTGGCGCGGAACCGCAATATGCGGGCTACAACCGCGCGATGCAGGCGCGTCGTTCAATTGGTTCTCTGGCAAAACCGGCGACCTATTTGACCGCGCTGAGCCAGCCGAATCAGTATCGTCTGAACACCTGGATTGCCGATGCACCGATTGCCCTGCGCCAGCCTAACGGCCAGGTGTGGTCGCCGCAGAACGATGATAAACAGTTCAGCGGTCAGGTGATGCTGGTGGATGCGCTAACCCGTTCCATGAACGTGCCGACGGTTAACCTCGGTATGGCGCTGGGTCTGCCTGCGATTACGGACACCTGGCAGAAGCTGGGGGTAGCGAAAGATCAGCTGCATCCGGTGCCGGCGATGATCCTGGGCGCGTTGAACCTGACGCCAATCGAAGTGGCGCAGGCATTCCAGACGATCGCCAGCGGCGGTAACCGCGCTCAGCTCTCTTCTCTGCGTTCGGTGATCGCTGAAGACGGGTCGGTGCTGTATCAGAGCTTCCCGCAGGCGGAGCGCGCGGTGCCTGCGCAGGCCGCGTATATGACGCTGTGGACGATGCAGCAGGTTGTGCAGCGCGGTACGGGTCGCCAGCTTGGCGCGAAATATCCGGGTCTGCATCTGGCGGGTAAAACCGGGACCACCAACAACAACGTCGATACCTGGTTTGCAGGAATTGACGGGCGTGAAGTGGTGATCACCTGGGTTGGCCGCGATAACAACCAACCGACGAAGCTGTACGGTGCCAGCGGGGCGATGTCGATTTACCAGCGCTATCTGGCTAATCAATCTCCGGTTCCGCTGAACCTGACGGCGCCAGAAGATATCGTCGATATGGGCGTGGATGATTCCGGTAACTTCGTTTGTGGCGGCGGGGTGCGTACCTTGCCTGTCTGGACGACCGATCCGGATTCGCTGTGCCAGCAAAACCCAACGCAGCAACCGACGGGCAATCCGTTTGAACAGTCTTCTCAACCTCAGCAGCAGCCGCAGCAACAACAGCCGCCGCAGCAGAATGAGAAGAAAGACAGCGACGGCGTCGCAGGCTGGATCAAAGATATGTTCGGTAGCAACTAGTCTCCTTCATCCCCCTCCGCAGTGAGGGGGATTTTTCACTTCCGTCATACATTCTTCTAACCTGATTTTCATCTCAGTTTAACCCCGCGTTTCTACTTGTTTAATTCTTAAACCCTCAATTCTTGTAGGGGCGCATATTGCTTGCTATGCCGCCAGCGTTTCGCCTATTATTCTGCGGTCATAATAATAATTCTCGTTTACGTTATCATTCACTCTTTCATCAGAGATATACCAATGGCGCTTAAAACTGCTCAGCCAATGAATGCTTCGCTGCGTAAAATCGCAGTTGTTGTAGCCACAGCGGTAAGTGGCATGTCTGTTTTTGCACATGCGGCAGATACCCCTAAAGAAGAAACCATCACCGTCACGGCGGCACCGGCTGCGCAGGAAAGCGCCTGGGGTCCTGCGGCGACGATTGCGGCGCGTCAGTCTGCGACAGGGACGAAAACAGACACGCCTATCCAAAAAGTACCCCAATCAATTTCTGTTGTGACCGCAGAAGAGATGGCGCTGCACCAGCCTAAATCGGTGAAAGAGGCGCTGAGTTACACCCCGGGTGTTGCCGTGGGGACGCGTGGCGCGTCGAATACCTATGACTATCTGATCATCCGCGGTTTCGCTGCTGATGGCCAAAGCCAGAACAACTATCTGGATGGCCTGAAGATGCAGGGCAACTTCTATAACGATGCGGTGATCGACCCTTACTTCCTGGAACGCGCTGAAGTGCTGCGCGGTCCGGTTTCCGTCCTGTACGGAAAGAGTAACCCAGGCGGCCTGCTGAATATGGTCAGCAAGCGCCCGACCACGACCCCGCTGTATGAAGTCCAGTTCAAAATGGGTACCAATAACCTGTTACAGACCGGTTTTGACTTCAGCGATGCAATTGACGACGACGGGGTTTACTCTTATCGCTTAACAGGCCTGGCGCGCTCGGCCAATGCCCAGCAGCAAGGTGCAGAAGAGCAACGTTACACTATTGCGCCGTCATTCAGCTGGCGTCCGAGTGACAAAACCAACTTTACGTTCCTGTCTTATTTCCAGAACGAGCCGGAAACCGGCTACTACGGCTGGTTGCCGAAAGAGGGCACCGTCAATACGCTGCCGAACGGCAAACGTCTCCCGACTGATTTCAACGAAGGCGCGGAAAACAACACCTATTCCCGCAACGAGAAAATGGTTGGCTACAGCTTCGACCACGAATTCAACGATACCTTCACCGTGCGTCAGAACCTGCGTTACGCGCAGAACAAAACCTCACAGAACAGCGTGTACGGTTATGGCATGTGCTCCGATCCGCTCTATTCCAGCAATGCGGCGAGTAGCCCTTGCGCTGGCGTACCGCAGTCACAGTGGGGCCATACGCTGACCCGTCAGTACGTGATTGATAACGAAAAACTCGAGAATTTCTCTGTTGATACCCAGTTGCAAAGCAAATTCGCGACCGGTTCTGTGGATCACACCTTGCTGACCGGCGTTGACTTTATGCGCATGCGTAACGACATCGACTCCTGGTTTGGCTATGCCGGCTCCGTTGCGCCGTCCGACATCTATAACCTTGATCGCAGCGATTTCGATTTTGGCGCACACCCTGGCCCGTCAGGCGCATACCAGGTGCTGAACAAACAGAAGCAGACCGGTGTTTACGTCCAGGATCAGGCGCAGTGGGATAAAGTATTAGTCACACTCGGTGGCCGTTACGACTGGGCGAAACAGGATTCCTTTAACCGTGTTTTCAATACGACCGATTCACGTGATGATAAGCAGTTCACCTGGCGTGGCGGCGTTAACTACCTGTTTGATAACGGTGTAACGCCGTACTTCAGCTACAGCGAATCGTTTGAACCGTCGTCCACCGTGGGCGCGTCTGGTAACATTTTCACCCCGTCTAAAGGCAAACAGTACGAAGCCGGCGTGAAATACGTACCCAGCGATCGTCCTATTGTGCTGACCGGTGCGGTATATCAGCTCACCAAAACCAACAACCTGATGGGCGATCCTGCCGGTTCATTCTTCTCGGTTGAAGGCGGCGAAATCCGTTCTCGCGGTTTTGAACTGGAAGCGAAAGCGGCGTTATCTGCCAGCGTTAACGTTGTGGGTTCTTACACCTATACCGATGCGGAATACACCACCGACACCAATTACAAAGGCAACACGCCAGCGCAGGTGCCAAAACATATGGCATCCCTGTGGGGCGATTACACCCTCTTTGACGGCGCGTTGTCTGGCCTGACATTGGGCACGGGCGTTCGTTATACCGGCACAAGCAAAGGCGATCCGGCTAACACCTTCACCGTGGGCAGCTATACCCTGGTGGATGCGTTGGTCCGCTACGACCTGGCGCGTGTCGGCATGGCGGGCTCCAACGTGGCGCTTCATGTGAACAACCTGTTCGATCGCGAATATGTCGCCAGCTGCTTTAACACCTACGGCTGTTTCTGGGGTGCTGAACGTCAGGTTGTCGCTACCGCGACCTTCCGCTTCTAATTTCTCTCTTCGGGCACGGTTCGCCGTGCCCTTTAACACGTTGACGTTGGCCACCATGCAGGATAAAAACTCGCAATCCGATACCACCTTTACGCTCGATAACACCTCCTTCCGCTTGCCCGGACGCACGTTGCTGCATCCGCTCTCCCTGACGTTCCCTGTTGGCAAAGTGACCGGCCTTATCGGCCACAACGGTTCGGGTAAATCCACATTGCTCAAAATGCTGGGTCGCCATCAGCCGCCGTCAGAAGGGGATATCCTGCTTGATGGACAGCCGCTCGACAGCTGGAACAGCAAGGCGTTTGCCCGCAAAGTTGCCTATCTACCGCAGCAACTGCCGCAGGCTGAAGGGATGACCGTGCGCGAGCTGGTGGCGATAGGGCGTTATCCGTGGCACGGTGCGCTCGGGCGTTTTGGCGTGGCCGACAGAGAAAAAGTGGACGAGGCAATCGCGCTGGTCGGCTTAAAACCGCTCGCGCATCGCCTGGTCGATAGTTTGTCCGGCGGTGAGCGTCAGCGGGCGTGGATCGCAATGCTGGTGGCGCAGGATAGCGACTGTCTGCTGCTCGATGAACCGACCTCCGCCCTGGATATCGCGCACCAGGTGGATGTCCTGGCGTTAATCCATCGTCTCAGCCAGCAAAAAGGGCTGACGGTGATTGCCGTTCTGCATGACATCAACATGGCCGCGCGCTACTGCGACTATCTGGTGGCGCTGCGCGGCGGGGAAATGATCGCCCAGGGCACACCATCTGAGCTGATGCGCAGCGAAACGCTGGAGCTGATTTACGGCATTCCGATGGGCATTCTGCCGCATCCGGCCGGCGCTGCACCGGTGAGCTTTGTCTACTGATGCGGGATTCTATGATTAGTCGCCGTCGCTTACTGACGGCCATGGCGCTTTCTCCACTGCTGCTGAAAATGGGCACCGCCCGCGCCGCCGCCATCAACCCGCACCGAATTGTGGCGCTGGAGTGGCTGCCGGTTGAGCTGATGTTGGCGCTGGGTATCACGCCCTACGGCGTGGCGGATATTCCCAACTATAACCTGTGGGTCAACGAGCCAAAAATCCCGGACTCGGTGATTGATATTGGTTTGCGCACCGAACCCAATCTTGAGTTACTGACCCAAATGAAACCGTCCTATTTAGTCTGGTCTGCGGGCTACGGTCCGTCTGCCGAGACGCTGGCGCGCATCGCGCCGGGCCGCGGTTTCTCGTTCAGCGACGGTAAAAAACCGCTGACCATGGCGCGTCACTCCCTGTCTGAAATGGCGCAGCTTCTGGATTTAGGGGCGGTGGCAAAAGAGCATCTCGATCATTTCGACAAGGTTATCGACGCCTTAAAACCGCGCTTTGCGCATCGTGGCGATCGGCCGTTGCTGATGGTCACGCTACTGGACGCGCGGCATATGCTGGTGTTTGGCAAAAACTGCCTGTTCCAGGAAGTGCTCGATCGTTACGGGATTCCGAATGCCTGGGAAGGCGAGATGACGTTCTGGGGCAGTACTGCGATCGGTATCGATCGTCTGGCGCAGTTCCGCGATGTGGACGTGCTCTGTTTTGATCATGGTAATGAGCGTGAGATGCAAACCCTGATGGCGACGCCGCTGTGGCAGGCCATGCCGTTTGTACGCGAGCAGCGTTTCCAGCGCGTGCCAGCGGTGTGGTTCTACGGCGCGACGCTCTCTGCGATGCACTTCGCCCGCGTGCTTGACGGTGCGATCGGAGGCAAAGCATGAAATCACGTTTCGCGCTTTTCCCGGCGCTCCTGCTCGGCGTCGTTTTCATTGCCGCGCTGCTTCTGACGGGGGTAAATCTGTCAATTGCGCTGCCGCGCGGGCAGTGGGGTCAGGCGATTTCCGTTCCGGATATCGACAATATCCAGCAGATGATTTTCCACTACAGCCTGCTGCCGCGGCTGGCGATTTCGCTGCTGGTCGGCGCAGGTCTGGGTCTTGTCGGCGTGCTTTTCCAGCAGGTCTTGCGTAATCCGCTGGCGGAGCCAACCACGCTTGGCGTCGCCACCGGCGCGCAGCTTGGGATCACGATCACCACGCTCTGGGCGCTGCCTGGCGCGTTAACCAGCCAGTTTGCCGCGCTGGCGGGCGCATGCATCGTGGGGGCGCTGGTGTTTGGCGTCGCCTGGGGTAAACGCCTTTCTCCGGTCACGCTGATTTTGGCGGGCCTGGTGGTGAGTCTGTACTGCGGGGCGATCAATCAGCTTCTGGTGCTGTTTCATCACGATCAGCTGCAAAGCATGTTCCTCTGGAGCACTGGAACGCTGACGCAAACCGACTGGAGCATCGTGCAGCGCCTGTGGCCGCAGTTGCTCGGCGGCGTGCTGCTGACCTTGCTGCTGCTGCGTCCGTTGACGCTGATGGGGCTGGATGATGGCGTGGCGCGCAATCTCGGCCTGGCGCTGTCGCTGGCACGTCTGGGGGCTTTGACGCTGGCGATCGTGCTCAGCGCGCTGCTGGTCAATGCTGTGGGGATTATCGGCTTTATCGGGCTGTTTGCGCCTCTGCTGGCGAAAATGCTCGGTGCGCGCCGATTGCTGGCGCGCCTGATATTGGCTCCTCTGATTGGGGCGCTGATCCTCTGGCTTTCTGACCAAATTATTCTCTGGCTGGCGCGCGTCTGGATGGAAGTTTCGACCGGGTCCGTCACGGCGCTGATTGGCGCGCCGCTTCTGCTCTGGCTGCTGCCGCGTCTTCGCAGCATGAGTGCGCCGGCGATGGATGCCGGGGACAAAGTGTATGCCGAGCGCCAGCACATCCTGTGGTTTTCCCTGGCGGGTGTCGGCGTGTTGGTTCTCATCTGCTGGCTGGCGCTGTCTCTGGGACGCGATGCCAGCGGCTGGCATTGGGCAAGCGGAACACTCCTCAACGACCTGGCGCAGTGGCGCTGGCCGCGAATCTCCTCCGCGCTGATTGCGGGCGTCATGCTTGCCGTGGCGGGCTGTATTATTCAGCGTTTAACCGGCAATCCGATGGCGAGCCCGGAAGTGCTGGGGATCAGCTCCGGCGCGGCGTTTGGCGTGGTGTTGATGCTGTTCTTTGTACCGGGCGATGCCTTTGGCTGGCTGATGCCGGCGGGCAGTCTCGGCGCGGCGGCCACGCTTTTCATTATCATGATCGCGGCAGGGCGCGGCGGTTTCTCGCCGCATCGCATGCTGCTGGCGGGGATGGCGCTGAGTACCGCGTTTACCATGCTGCTGATGATGCTGCAGGCCAGCGGCGATCCGCGCATGGCGCAGATCCTGACGTGGATTTCAGGTTCAACATATAACGCCACGGGCGCTCAGGTGATGCATTCCGGCATCGCGATGCTGTTGCTGCTGGCGGTGACGCCGCTCTGCCGTCGCTGGATGACCATTTTGCCGCTGGGCGGTGAAACCGCGCGTGCCGTGGGTGTCGCGCTGACGCCGTCGCGCGTGGGGCTGCTGTTGCTGGCGGCTTGCCTGACGGCGGTCGCGACCATGACAATCGGTCCGTTGAGTTTTATTGGCCTGATGGCACCGCATATTGCGCGCATGATGGGCTTCCGTCGCACGATGCCGTTTATCGTGATGTCGGCGCTAACGGGTGGGATGATACTGGTCATCGCGGACTGGCTGGGCAGAATGGTGCTGTTCCCGTATCAAATCCCGGCAGGTCTGCTATCGACCTTTATCGGCGCGCCGTACTTTATTTATCTGTTGAGAAAGCAGAGTCGGTAATAGTCGGTAATAAATGCAAAAAGGCAACCTCGGTTGCCTTTTTTAGTATTTTCGCCCTCTCCTGTGTGAGAGGGCATCAGGTCGCACGCATCAAAGCTTCGCAAACACCTTACGCGCTGCGTCGATGGTTTTATTGATATCTTCCACGCTGTGCGCGACGGACATAAAGCCCGCTTCGAACGCTGATGGCGCCAGATACACACCTTCTTCCAGCATCAGATGGAAGAAACGCTTGAAGCGCTCAACGTCGCATTTCACCACGTCCTGATAGCAGGTCACGGTTTTCGCATCGGTGAAGAAGATCCCGAACATGCCGCCAACGTGGTTCACCACCAGCGGAACGCCCGTTTCTTCCGCCGCTTCCAGCAGGCCGTTAGCCAGTTGGGTGGTCAGATCGGTCAGGGTTTCGTGAATGCCAGGCTGCGCGACTTCGGTCAGACAGGCAAAACCGGCGGCCATGGCGATAGGGTTACCGGACAGCGTACCGGCCTGGTAAACCGGACCGGTCGGTGCCAGGGCTTCCATCACATCTTTGCGTCCACCAAACGCGCCCACCGGCATACCGCCGCCGATGATTTTGCCAAGGCAGGTCAGGTCAGGCACCACATCGTAATAAGACTGCGCGCCCGCCAGCGCGACGCGGAAACCGGTCATCACTTCATCGATAATCAGCAGCGCGCCGAATTCGTCACACAGCGCACGCAGGCCCGGCAGGAACTCTGGTTGCGGTGGAATACAGTTCATGTTGCCCGCGACAGGCTCAACGATGATGCAGGCAACCTCTTGCGGATACTGCTCAAACGCCGCGCGAACGGTGTCGAGATCGTTATAGGTGCAGGTGAGCGTGTGCTTAGCGAAATCTGCCGGTACGCCCGGCGAGTTCGGCTGGCCGAGCGTCAGTGCGCCAGAACCGGCTTTGACCAGCAGACAGTCAGCGTGGCCGTGATAGCAGCCTTCAAATTTGATGATTTTGTCGCGTCCGGTAAAACCACGCGCCAGACGGATGGCGCTCATTGTCGCCTCCGTGCCGGAGTTCACCATACGCACCATATCCATCGTCGGGACCAGTTCCGTCACCAGTTCCGCCATCTTGACTTCCATTTCGGTAGGCGCGCCGAAACTTAACCCGCGCTGTGCGGCTTCAATGACTGCGTTGCGGATGGTGGGGTGGTTGTGCCCGAGCACCATTGGACCCCAGGAACCGACATAATCGATATAGGCTTTGCCGTCGACATCGTACAGAAACGCACCGTCTGCACGTTCAATAAACAGCGGCGTTCCACCGACGCCGGTAAAGGCGCGAACGGGAGAGTTTACGCCGCCCGGGATAAGCTCACGTGCAGCGCTGTACAGGTTTTCAGACTTGCTCATAGCGTGTTCCTGGTTCGTAGAAAAAGGGTAAGCCAGCTATTCTAAGTGATTCGCGGATGGTTATAAAATTTTTGCCCAAATGATACAGAACAAAGGTTAAGGATTTTTCAGGCGACGCGCGGTGTCAGGCGCATTAAAATCCCCTTAAATATTTGTATGATCAATATAAGAATTGGTGATGACTGCAAACAATTCCTCATTTGAAGAACAACAATTGGCGCGCGCGCGCCGCCGGATAAGCGTTCGACGCCTACTCAATCGTGATAAAACGCCGCTGATGATCCTGATTATGGCGGCTGTCGTCGGTACGCTCGCAGGGCTGGTAGGTATTGCGTTCGAAAAAGCCGTTAATGCGATACTCAACTGGCGTATCGGCACGTTGGCAGCGACGGCAGAAAACCCGTGGCTTGTGTGGCCGCTGGCGTTTGGGCTGTCGGCGTTGCTGGCGATGGTGGGCTATTTTCTGGTGCGTAAATTCGCGCCGGAAGCGGGCGGTTCCGGAATACCGGAAATCGAAGGCGCGCTGGAAGAGTTGCGCCCGGTCCGCTGGTGGCGTGTTATCCCGGTCAAATTCCTTGGCGGGATGGGTACGCTCGGCGCGGGAATGGTGTTAGGACGCGAAGGCCCAACGGTGCAACTGGGCGGGAATATCGGGCGTATGGTGGCGGATATTTTCCGTATGCGCAGCGGCGAAGCGCAGCACACGCTGCTCGCGACGGGGGCTGCCGCGGGTTTGTCCGCCGCGTTTAACGCGCCGCTGGCGGGGATCTTGTTTATTATCGAAGAGATGCGCCCGCAGTTTCGCTACAACCTTATTTCGATCAAAGCGGTCTTCACGGGCGTGATCATGTCGAGCATCGTGTTTCGCATTTTCAACGGCGAAGGCGCAGTGATCGAGGTGGGGAAATTCACCAATGCGCCGGTTAACACGCTCTGGCTGTATCTGATTCTGGGCATGATTTTTGGCGTTATCGGACCGCTATTTAACACGCTGATACTGCGCACTCAGGATCTGTTCCAGCGTATTCACGGCGGCAATATGACAAAGTGGGTGCTGGTGGGCGGGTTGCTCGGCGGGATGTGCGGCGTGTTGGGGGTCATCGAACCTGAGACGTCCGGCGGCGGATTCAGCCTGATTCCCATCGCGGCGGCGGGGAATTTCAGCATCGGGATGCTGCTGTTTCTCTTTTTCACTCGCGTGATCACCACGCTGCTGTGCTTTTCTTCCGGTGCCCCGGGCGGGATTTTTGCGCCTATGCTGGCGCTAGGGACGCTGCTCGGTACGGCGTTTGGCATGGCGGCGGCGGTGGGGTTCCCGGCTTATCACCTTGAAGCCGGTACGTTTGCCATCGCCGGAATGGGGGCGCTGCTGGCCGCGTCTTTGCGGGCACCGTTGACCGGCATTTTGCTGGTTCTGGAAATGACGGACAATTATCAGCTCATTTTGCCAATGATCATTACCTGCCTCGGCGCGACACTATTAGCCCAATTCCTGGGCGGAAAGCCGCTATACTCCACGATTCTTGCCCGCACCCTGGCGAAGCAGGAGGCAGAGCTTGCCGTGAAGCAGAATACTTGAATGAATTACCAGGGTATTAGATAATGAAAATATGAATTGGGTGATTTTTACTCAATAGCAGTATTCATGGGAGCAAAAAATGAGTGATGACGTAGCGCTGCCGTTGCAATTTACTGAAGCAGCAGCCAAAAAAGTGAAAGTCCTGATTGCCGATGAAAATAATCCGGAGCTGAAACTGCGAGTTTATATTACAGGCGGCGGTTGCAGCGGCTTCCAGTACGGTTTTACCTTCGACGATAAAATCAACGATGGGGATATGACCATCGAGAAGCAGGGCGTTGCGCTGGTCGTTGACCCGATGAGCCTGCAATATCTGGTGGGCGGCGCGGTGGATTACACCGAAGGTCTGGAAGGTTCACGCTTTGTAGTGACGAACCCGAACGCGAAAAGCACCTGCGGCTGCGGTTCTTCCTTCAGCATCTAATGGTTTAAGGGGCAGGGCTTTCTGATGCCCTCATCCCAGCGCTCTCCCGCACGGCGGGGAGCAAAGACTAAAACGGCAACCCTTAGGTTGCCGTTTGCTTTTGCGAGGTGCGGTCTGATGGCCTCACCCTGGCTCCCCCCCGGGGAGCGGGAGAAAACATTAAAAACGGCAACGGGGTTGCCGTTTGCTTTTACCTTCCATTCTCATCGAGCGCAAACGTCGGCAATTTTAAGTGCCAGCGTATCGCCGCCAGACGAATCGCCAGCGTCACCACCATGCCGATCATCGCTGCGGTTTCCAGCTCTACGCCAAAAGTATAAAACGCTGTGGCGTGAACGATCCCGCCGATAATGCAGGCGGTGGCGTAGATTTCGGTACGCAATATCATTGGCACTTCACGCGCAAGAATATCGCGGATAATACCGCCGCCGACGCCCGTCAATACGCCCATGCAGATTGCGACCATCGGACCCGTGCCCGCCATAAACGCCTTGTTAACACCGATCCCGACAAACACCGCCAATCCGACGGCATCCAGTACCGGGAGGATCCACTTGGGTAAACGGCGAGGCTGACGCACCAGCACGATGGTTAGCAGGCAGGTGACCATCGCCACCACCAGATCGGTGGGATCTCTCACCCAAAACACCGGACCGTGATCGAGCGCCATATCGCGGATCGTCCCGCCGCCCACCGCAGTCACCACACCGAGCACCAGCACGCCAAACGGGTCCATGCGCAGTTTGCCTGCGAGCAGCACGCCAGAGATGGCAAAGACGGCGGTTCCCAGGATATCCAGCCAATAAACGAGCATCGTCGAGTCCTAAAATGACCAGGGGCTATATTAATGGCTCTGCGACAACGCAGAGCAGAGTTGTTTTGCGGCGAGGATAATACGCGGGCTTGCGCGTTCAAACCAGTCACTGTGCAGGGCGATAACCGGAATTTTTAGCTGGCTTTGCCAGAATTGTTCAATTTTAGGGATCTCGCTCGCATTGCCTGCCACGACGATGGCCTGCGGCTGACGCGCCAGCACCTGTTCACGGCTCACCTGCGGCCAGGGAACGCGGCTCGCCGCAAAGATATTTTCGCCGCCGCAGACTTCCAGCACCTGGTTTTGAATCGAGCCCTTTCCGGTGGTAAACAGTGGCTGATTGCCAAACTGAAGGAACACGCGTTTTTTGACGGGTGTGTCATAGCGGGCTTTCAGATCCGCGTAGTCTTTCAGCAACTGTTGCGCGGCCTGTCTGGCTTTTTGAGGCGTCGGGCTGTAAGGCGCAAGATCCTGTAGCGCCTGAGCGACCTGCTCAATACTGATGGCATCAATCCACAGCACGTTTATGCCGAGTGACGTGAGTTGATTGACCTGCCGCTCTGCGTTTCCGCCGCGCCACGCGAGGACCAAATCCGGCTTCAGCGCCACGATGCGTTCAAGGTTCATGCCTTGCCAGGTCGAGATCTGCTCGAGTTTTTTTGCTTCGGGGGGATAGTCAGAAAAACTGCTGACCGCGACGGGGGTGATCCCCGCGGCAAAGGCCAGCTCAGTATTGGCAGGGGAGAGGGTAATCACACGCGGCGCAGCCAGAAGCCACGCCGGTGAGAGCAGACACAGGGCGACCAGCGCCCCTAAAAACTTAGCCACGCGCCAGTTTCTGCACCAGGGTTTCCACCATAATCGTGGACTGCTTAGCGGCAACGGTCAGGAACTCGTCAAAGCTCAGATGGGACTGCTGATCGGCCACGTCAGAGATGGCGCGAACGACGACGAACGGCACGCTAAAGTTATGGCACACGTGCGCAATAGCCGTCGCTTCCATTTCAACAGCAATGGCATTCGGGAAGTTGTGACGGATTTTTGCCAGGCCTACGGAACCGTTGATGAAAGCGTCGCCGCTGACAATCAGGCCGCGTACGGCGTTGAGGTTCAGTTCCGCAATGCAGCTTTCAGCGGCAGCAATCAATTTGTCGTCGGCTTTAAAACCGGCCGGGCAGCCCGGAAGCTGACCGTATTCGTAGCCAAACGCGGTCACATCGGCGTCGTGATAGCGTGCTTCATCAGAAACGACGATGTCGCCCACTTTCAGGGTTGGCGCCAGACCGCCCGCAGAACCGGTGTTGATGATCACGTCAGGTTTGCAGCGCTCCAGCAGTAGCGTCGCGCCCAGCGCGGCAGCGACTTTACCGATGCCTGATTTCAGCAGAGCCACGTCAGTCCCGTTCAACTGGCCGGTATAGATTTCACAGCCGCCCAGAGACAGAGTCTGACAGTTCTCAATTTTGTCACGCAGCAGCGTAACTTCTTCTTCCATTGCACCAATAATGCCGATTTTCATAGATTTACTCGCGATGTGCCTTGTTAAGATGCATAGTCTATCATGCGCTTAAGGGGAAACGCATTCTCACGCGGGGGAGCACATGGCACCAATCGATTTTCGCAACAAAATTAACTGGCATCGTCGATTCCGATCCCCACAGGGGAGCAAGAGCGAGCATGAGATCCTGCGGATCTTCGAAAGCGATCGTGGGCGCATCATTAACTCTCCTGCCATCCGCCGCTTACAGCAAAAAACCCAGGTGTTCCCGCTCGAGCGTAACGCTGCCGTCCGCACGCGTCTGACCCATTCGATGGAAGTTCAGCAGGTGGGACGCTACATCGCAAAAGAAATTCTAAGTCGTCTTAAAGAACAGCGCCTGCTGGAAACGTACGGTCTGGATGAGTTGACCGGCCCGTTCGAGAGCATCGTTGAGATGGCGTGTCTGATGCACGACATCGGCAATCCGCCGTTTGGTCATTTTGGTGAGGCGGCGATCAACGACTGGTTTAAACAGCGCTTGTTCCCGTTGGACGCTGCCAGCCAACCGCAAAGCGACGATCGCTGCATCGTCCGGGATTTACGGTTGCGCGAAGGCGAAGAGCCATTAAACGATCTGCGGCGCAAAGTGCGTCAGGATCTGTGTCAGTTTGAAGGCAATGCGCAAGGAATCAGGCTGGTGCACTCCCTGATGCGGATGAATTTGACCTGGGCGCAGGTGGGTTGCATCCTGAAATACACCCGTCCGGCATGGTGGATGGGCGAGCCGCCTGCGTCCCACAGTTATTTAATGAAAAAGCCCGGCTATTATTTGTCTGAAGAGGCCTATATTGAACGACTGCGTAAGGAACTGTCACTGACGCCTCACGGCCGTTTTCCATTGACCTGGATTATGGAAGCTGCCGATGACATTTCCTATTGCGTGGCCGATCTGGAAGACGCCGTTGAGAAAAGAATATTCAGCGTCGAGGAACTTTATCAGCATCTTTATGATGCCTGGGGCACCCACGAAAAAGGCTCATTGTTTTCTCAGGTCGTGGAAAATGCCTGGGATAAATCGCGCTCGAATACCCTCAGCCGCAGCACTGAAGATCAGTTCTTTATGTATTTGCGCGTCAACACGTTAAATAAACTGGTGCCGTATTCCGCTGCGCGTTTTATCGATAACTTGCCCGCAATTTTCTCCGGTGAGTTTAATCATGCGTTGCTTGAGGACGACAGCAGTTTCAGTCAACTTCTTGAGTTATATAAAAATGTCGCTATTCGTCATGTCTTTAGCCACCCAGATGTCGAACAGCTGGAATTACAAGGCTACCGCGTGATCAGCGGTCTGCTGGATATTTATCAGCCGCTGCTGAAATTATCCGTAGAGGAATTTACTGAACTTGTAGAAACAGATCGCGTGAAACGCCTGCCGATTGAAACACGACTATTACATAAACTCTCGACCCGTCATCGTCTTGCCTATGTCGAAGCCGTGAGTAAAATTGATCGCACCTCTGCACAGTGGCCAGTGATGGAATATTATTATCGCTGTCGGCTTATTCAGGACTATATCAGCGGGATGACAGATTTGTATGCATGGGATGAATACCGTCGTCTGATGGCTGTGGAATAACTGATGAGTTTTGTAAAGACGGCCAATAAATTTTTACTTTTTCCAGAAACTTAATCCCGGAACTTAGGCGCTGAAAACGAATCTGATGTACACAGCAATTTTGCGTAATCTGTTAATCGAGATTGAGAACATGAAAAAAACAACATTAGCAATGAGTGCACTCGCTTTGAGTTTAGGTTTAGCGTTGTCTCCCCTTTCTGCAAGCGCAGCCGAGACCGCGTCTTCGGCTACAACCGTGCAGCAGATGCCAAGCCTGGCCCCGATGCTTGAAAAAGTGATGCCATCGGTGGTGAGTATTAACGTTGAGGGGAGCACAACCGTTAATACGCCGCGCATGCCGCGTAACTTCCAGCAGTTCTTTGGCGATAATTCTCCGTTCTGTCAGGACGGTTCGCCATTCCAGAGTTCACCGTTCTGTCAGGGCGGTGGCGCGGGCGATGACAGCTCCGGCGGCAATGGCGGCGGTCAGCAGCAAAAATTCATGGCGCTGGGATCGGGTGTGATCATTGACGCGGCGAAAGGCTATGTCGTCACCAATAACCACGTTGTGGACAATGCCAGCACCATCAAAGTACAGCTGAGCGATGGCCGTAAATTTGATGCCAAAGTGGTGGGTAAAGACCCGCGCTCTGATATCGCTCTGATTCAGATTCAGGATCCAAAAAACCTGACGGCCATCAAGCTGGCTGATTCCGATGCCCTGCGCGTCGGCGATTACACCGTCGCCATCGGTAACCCGTTTGGTCTGGGCGAAACGGTGACATCCGGTATCGTTTCTGCACTGGGCCGTAGCGGCCTGAATGCGGAAAACTACGAAAACTTTATCCAGACGGATGCGGCCATTAACCGCGGTAACTCCGGCGGTGCGCTGGTTAACCTGAACGGTGAGCTGATCGGTATCAACACCGCGATTTTGGCACCGGACGGCGGCAACATCGGTATCGGCTTTGCGATCCCAAGTAATATGGTGAAAAACCTGACCAGCCAGATGGTTGAATATGGCCAGGTCAAACGCGGTGAACTGGGTATTCTGGGCACGGAACTGAACTCCGAACTGGCGAAGGCAATGAAAGTTGACGCGCAGCGCGGGGCCTTTGTTAGCCAGGTGATGCCAAATTCCTCTGCAGCGAAAGCCGGTATCAAGGCGGGTGATGTGATCACCACCCTGAACGGTAAGCCAATCAGCAGCTTTGCGGCGCTGCGCGCTGAAGTCGGCTCAATGCCGGTGGGCAGCAAAGTGACGTTGGGTCTGCTGCGCGATGGTAAACCCGTCAGCGTGAATCTTGAACTGCAGCAGAGCAGCCAGACTCAGGTCGATTCCAGCTCTATCTTCAGCGGTATTGAAGGTGCGGATATGAGCAACAAAGGGGCTGATAAAGGTGTAGTCGTGAGCAACGTTAAAGCTGGCTCTCCAGCGGCGCGCATTGGGCTGAAAAAAGGCGATGTGATTATTGGCGCTAACCAGCAGCCGGTGAAAAACATTGCTGAGCTGCGCAAAATTCTCGACAGCAAACCTAACGTGCTGGCGCTGAATATCCAGCGTGGTGACACTACTCTGTACCTGTTGATGCAGTAATCTCCTCCGCTCCAGCCTGACTTCAGGCTGGAGCGTCTCCTTTTCTGTGACCCTTCCCACAAGTCCATATTTCTTTCCCTGACTTTGTGCATTCGCACAATGCAGCCGTTATTGAACTTCCCTATGCTTGAGCTCTGCTCACGGGAGGATTACATGGCTGGCTGGCATCTCGATACCAAAATGGCGCAGGAAATCGTGGCGCGCACCATGCGCATCATCGATACCAATATCAACGTAATGGATGCCCGTGGGCGAATCATCGGCAGCGGCGATCGGGAGCGTATTGGTGAATTGCACGAAGGCGCGCTGCTGGTGCTTTCCCAGGGACGCGTCGTTGATATTGACGATGCCGTCGCGCGGCATCTGCATGGTGTGCGCCAGGGCATCAATTTGCCGCTGCGTCTGGAGGGGGAAATCGTTGGCGTAATTGGCCTGACGGGTGAGCCTGAATCTTTGCGCAAATACGGTGAGCTGGTATGCATGACCGCCGAGATGATGCTGGAACAATCGCGTCTGATGCATCTTCTGGCGCAGGACAGTCGCCTGCGCGAAGAGCTGGTGATGAACCTGATTCAGGCCGAAGAGCACACCCCTGCGCTGACCGAATGGGCGCAGCGTCTGGGTATCGACCTCAATCAGCCACGCGTTGTGGCGGTTATCGAAGTCGATAGCGGTCAGCTAGGCGTGGACAGCGCGATGGCGGAATTACAACAGCTGCAAAACGCGCTAGCGACTCCGGAGCGTAATAACCTGGTCGCAATCGTCTCATTGACAGAAATGGTGGTGCTCAAGCCTGCGCTGAATCAGTTTGGCCGCTGGGATGCAGAAGATCACCGCCGTCGGGTTGAGCAGCTAATTGCGCGTATGAAAGAGAACGGGCAACTGCGTTTTCGCGTCGCGCTGGGCAACTATTTTACCGGTCCCGGCAGCATCGCGCGTTCATGGCGAACGGCGCGCACCACCATGATGGTGGGTAAACAGCGCATGCCGGAAAGCAGGGGATATTTTTATCAGGATCTGATGCTCCCGGTGCTGCTCGACAGCTTGCGCGGTGGCTGGCAGGCCAACGAGCTGGCGCGGCCATTAGTGCGCCTGAAGGCGATGGATAACAATGGATTACTGCGCCGGACGTTACAGGCATGGTTTCGCCATAACGTCCAGCCGCTGGCGACGTCTAAGGCACTGTTTATTCACCGGAATACGCTGGAATACCGTCTGAACCGTATTTCGGAATTAACCGGACTTGATTTGGGCAATTTCGACGACAGGCTGCTGCTTTACGTCGCGTTGCAGCTGGATGAGCAGAGATGATGTGGAGTGCGCCCTGATGCTCTCACCCACGGGCAGAAGGAGAAAAAACGAAAAACGGCAACGCAAGGTTGCCGCTTTGTTTTTTACTTATTGCGGGTCAATTTCTCAAGATCGGCTTCGATTTCGCTGATCTTGTGCGTCACAACGCTTTCAAGGTGACGAAGGTCATCGAGGATCTTACGTTTCAGATCGACTTCGGTGCGGTCGCGCTGGCAGATCTGATCGAGTTCATCGATCACGTAGCGCAGGTTAGGGCTGATTTCCTGAACTTCTTTATACCCCTGGCCGACACCATCAGCGACGACGGTTTTACGTTGACGTGGGTATTTGAACTTCACGCTTTTCGCGAAAAACTCTCCTTTGTCCTTGTGAAAATAGATTTTCAAAATATCGTTGTTCGCTTCCTGGCGGAGGCTATAACGATCAATTTCATCAGGATTGGTAATGCCCAGACTTTTCAGATTATCGTACATAGCGGTACCCTTGATCTCAACATAACCCATGAATAATTAACGAAAAAATCTATTTTCGCCACCTTCAGATGTAAAAAAAGCGGGGTAGCCCCGCTTTTTGTTGTACCTGATTAATCGATGGTACGCAGCAATTCGTTGATACCGACTTTACTGCGGGTTTTGGCATCGACTTTTTTCACGATAACCGCGCAATACAGGCTGTACTTACCGTCTTTCGACGGCAGGTTACCGGAAACGACGACGGAACCTGCTGGTACGCGACCATAATGTACTTCGCCCGTTTCACGATCGTAAATACGGGTGCTCTGACCGATATAAACGCCCATGGAAATCACGGAGCCTTCTTCAACGATCACGCCCTCAACCACTTCAGAACGTGCGCCGATGAAGCAGTTGTCTTCAATGATGGTTGGATTGGCCTGCAACGGCTCGAGAACGCCACCGATACCGACGCCGCCGGACAGGTGAACGTTTTTACCAATCTGGGCGCAAGAACCAACGGTCGCCCAGGTATCCACCATTGAGCCTTCGTCAACGTAAGCACCGATGTTCACATAAGACGGCATCAGCACAGTATTGCGTGCAATAAATGCACCCTGGCGAACGGCCGCAGGCGGCACAACGCGGAAACCTTCTTTCACGAAACGCGCTTCGTCATAATCAGCGAATTTCATCGGGACTTTATCGAAGTAGCGGCTTTCCGCACCGTCGATAACCTGGTTATCGTTAATACGGAAAGAGAGCAGCACGGCTTTTTTCAGCCACTGATGCGTGACCCACTGGCCGTCAATTTTTTCTGCTACACGCAGCGCGCCGGAATCAAGCAGGGAAATCACCTGATTAACCGCTTCGCGGGTTACGGTATCCACATTTGCCGGAGTAATATCGGCGCGACGCTCAAAGGCGGACTCAATAACGTTCTGTAACTGCTGCATTGTTTACACTTTCCATTTCACTAAAAAACACGTCACCCTTTATCGTTTGGATTGAGGGCCGCTGTCAACCGTTGTTGCACCTCAAGTTGCAGCTCATTATTAAGCGCACGCCTGTCGGCAGTAGCGATTATGAATAAATCTTCTACTCGCTCGCCAATGGTTGTAATTCTGGCGCCATGCAGGGAAATTCCCAGGTCCGCAAAGACCTGCCCAACGCGTGCGAGCAGTCCCGGCTGGTCGAGGGCGATCAGTTCCAGGAACGATTTACGATCGGTATGGGTCGGCAGGAAATTGACCTCGGTATCCACGGTAAAATGGCGCAGTTTTGCCGGTTGACGACGCGGTTGCGGCGGTTGCCAGCTGTGCTGAGTAATGGCCTGCTCCAGACCAAAGCGAATGGCTTCATGGCGATCGGCAGAAAGAGGGCTTCCGTCTGGCTCCAGCACGATAAAGGTGTCCATCGCCATGCCGTCGCGCGTGGTGAAAATCTGCGCGTCGTGCACGCTGAGATTTCGCCTGTCCAGCTCAGCGCACACCGCAGCAAACAGATAGGCTCTGTCAGGGCTCCAGATGAAAATTTCCGTCCCGCCGCGCGTAGCCTGTGGACTCAACAGGATCATCGGCTTCGACAGATCGTGGTCGAGAAGATGGCGGGCATGCCAGGCGAGCTGATGTGGGCTGTGGCGCACAAAATAGTTCGCCCGACAGCGCGACCAGATCTGATGCAGGGCCTCTTCATCAATGTTGTCCATGCGCAGCAGTGCCAATGCCTGAAGCTGGTGGTGACGCACGCGTTCCCGCATATCGGGCGTGTTTTGCATCCCACGGCGCAGCTGCTTTTCAGTGGCAAAATAGAGTTCGCGCAACAGGCTTTGCTTCCAGCTGTTCCACAGCGTTTCGTTGGTGGCGCAGATATCTGCCACGGTGAGACACACCAGAAAACGCAGCCGGTTTTCCGTCTGGACGATTTCGGCGAACTGCTTGATGACTTCCGGATCCTGAATATCGCGGCGCTGTGCGGTCACGGACATTAACAGATGATGACGCACAAGCCACGCCACCAGCTGGGTTTCTCGCGAGTTGAGGCCGTGCAATTCGGCAAATTTCAGCACGTCCTGCGCGCCGAGCACGGAGTGATCGCCGCCGCGCCCTTTGGCGATATCGTGGAATAGGGCAGCGATCAGGATCAGCTCCGGGTGGCTGAGGCGCGGCCACAGATCTACACAAAGCGGATGCATGGAACGGGTTTCTTCATTCGCGAAACTTTCGAGTTTCAGCATCACGCGAATGGTATGTTCATCCACCGTGTAGGCATGAAAAAGGTCAAACTGCATCTGACCGACAATGTGCGACCACTGGGGCATATAGGCCCATAACACGCTGTGGCGGTGCATCGGTAAAAGACCACGTTTGACCGCGCCAGGATGGCGCAGCATGCTCAGAAAGAGCGAGCGTGCTTCCGGTATGTAGCAAAGTGGCTGTTTCAGATGGCGGCGTGCGTGGCGCAAATGGCGCAGCGTCGTGGAGTAGATCCCGGTGATCGTGCTGTTGCGAACCATGGTGTAAAACATGCGCAGGATCGCTTCCGGCTCGCGCATAAACAGCGTTTCGTCCCGCAGGTCGATCAACGTACCGCGCAGCTGGAATTCGTCATCGATCGGGCGCGGCTTTTCATCCGGGGTCAGCGCCAGGATCGCTTCATCGAAAAGCTGCAATAGCATCTGATTAAGTTCACTCACGCGACGGGTGACGCGGAAGAAATCCTTCATCATATGTTCAACCGGCTCGTTGCCTTCACCGCTGTAGTTCAGGCGCTGGGCGACGCTCAACTGCCTGTCGAACAGCAGACGGTTATCATAGCGGGTGACTTCAAGATGCAGCGCAAAACGGATCCGCCATAGCAGATGCAGGCATTCGTTTAGCTCGTTGCGTTCGGCTTCGGTTAAAAAGCCAAAGCCGACCATCTCATCAAGGGATGTCGCGCCAAAATGGCGACGGGCAACCCACTGAAGCGTGTGGATGTCGCGCAACCCACCCGGGCTGCTTTTGATATCTGGCTCAAGATTATAGCTGGTGCCGTGATACCGCTGGTGGCGCACATTTTGTTCTTCAACCTTGGCGGCAAAGAATTTTTCGGAAGGCCAGAAGCCTTCGCTGAAAATGTGTTTCTGCAGTTCAAGAAACAGCGCGACGTCGCCAATCAGCAAACGTATTTCGATCAGATTGGTGGCGACGGTCAGATCGGATAGCCCTTCGAGCAGACACTCTTCAAGCGTGCGAACGCTGTGGCCCACTTCCAGCTTGACGTCCCACAGCAGCGTCAGCAGTTCGCCAATTTTTTGCGCCTGTTCGTCCGACAGCTTTTTACGGCTCAGGACGAGCAGGTCGATGTCGGATAATGGGTGTAACTCACCGCGTCCGTACCCGCCGACAGCGACCAGCGCGACGTCGCTGATTTGCCCAAAGCCATAATCAATCCACAGCCGTTGCAGCATTTGGTCGATAAATTCGGTGCGCGCTTCAATGAGCGCTTCCGCAGAAATGCCTTCGTCAAAGGCTTTACCCAGCCAACGCTGAAATACCTCAATGTGCGCTTTGATATCCGCACACGTCAGCTCACGCTGAGGCCACACTCCCGGGTTGTCCGGCTGATCGGGCAGGGTGGGGAGTGCCGTGTTGGCATACTGTTCGGGTAAAAGGTTATTCATCTACGTCACCCATAAGTAAAAGCTATCGCCATTAAAAAAGCCGGCATTCGCCGGCTTCTTATTATTCGTTGTGCGAGAGTATCGCCGGGATGGTGTCATCCTTTCGCAACGTCATAATTTCGCAGCCGTTGTCTGTGACCACAATAGTATGCTCGTACTGCGCAGACAAGCTTCTGTCTTTGGTTTTTACCGTCCAGCCATCTTTCATGGTGCGGATGCGGTAGTCGCCGGAGTTCACCATCGGTTCGATAGTAAAGGTCATGCCTTTCTGCAGCACCACGCCGCCATCGTCTGCATCGTAGTGCAGAACCTGCGGTTCTTCGTGGAAGACGCGACCAATGCCGTGACCGCAGTATTCGCGAACCACGGAAAAACCTTCCGCTTCGACAAATTTCTGAATGGCGGCACCGAGGGTACGCAGACGAATGCCTGGTTTCACCATCTTCAACGCCAGATAGAGGCTTTCTTGCGTCACACGACACAGGCGCTCGCCCAGAATGGTGGGCTTGCCGACGATAAACATTTTTGAGGTATCGCCGTGATACTCGTCTTTAATGACGGTCACGTCGATGTTAACGATATCACCGTCCTTCAGCAGTTTCTCATCATCCGGGATGCCGTGGCAGACGACTTCATTAATAGAGATACAGACGGATTTCGGGAAGCCGTGGTAGCCCAGGCAAGCGGAAACCGCGTGTTGCTCATTAACGATATAGTCATTACAGATGCGATCCAGCTCGCCGGTGCTGACGCCCGGTTTAATGAACGGCTCGATCATTTCCAGCACTTCAGCGGCCAGACGACCGGCGACGCGCATTTTTTCAATTTCTTCAGGGGTCTTAATAGAGATAGCCATGTAATCTGTCCATCAGTGTCGATTTTTTCGACGATACTAGTCTTTGTGTTGTCAATGGTATCAGTCCCTCGCACTTGCTGCCAAATTGAGAATCAGTAACAGCACATCAGGCCAACAATTATTGGTTTCTGCCAGTGTTTTGTGGTATAAAGCGCGCCGGACTTCCGATCCATTTCGTATACACAAGATGGACCTGAAGCGACAAATCTCACTTTGTGTAATTACACACACGTATCGGCACATATTCCGGGGTGCCCCTAGGGGTCGGTAATATGGGATACGTGGAGGCATAACCCCAACATTTACTATAGAGGTTTTTACCATGGCAACTGTTTCCATGCGCGACATGCTCAAGGCTGGTGTTCACTTTGGTCACCAGACCCGTTACTGGAACCCGAAAATGAAGCCTTTCATCTTCGGCGCGCGTAACAAAGTTCACATCATCAACCTTGAGAAAACTGTACCAATGTTCAACGAAGCCCTGGCTGAGCTGAGCAAGATCTCTTCCCGTAAAGGTAAGATTCTGTTTGTTGGTACTAAACGCGCTGCAAGCGAAGCTGTGAAAGATGCTGCTAACAACTGCGACCAGTTCTTCGTGAACCATCGCTGGTTGGGCGGTATGCTGACTAACTGGAAAACTGTTCGTCAGTCCATCAAGCGCCTGAAAGATCTGGAAATCCAGTCTCAGGACGGTACTTTCGATAAGCTGACCAAAAAAGAAGCCCTGATGCGCACTCGTGAGCTGGCCAAGCTGGAAAACAGCCTGGGCGGTATCAAAGACATGGGTGGTCTGCCAGACGCTCTGTTCGTTATCGATGCTGACCACGAGCACATCGCAATTAAAGAAGCCAACAACCTGGGTATCCCGGTATTTGCTATCGTTGATACCAACTCCGATCCGGACGGTGTTGACTTCGTTATCCCGGGTAACGACGATGCAATCCGTGCTGTTACTCTGTACCTGGGTGCTGTAGCGGCAACCGTACGTGAAGGCCGTTCTCAGGATCTGGCTTCTCAAGCGGAAGAAAGCTTCGTAGAAGCTGAATAATAAGGTTCTACCCCTTATTAGTACCGTGTATGGATAGGGGCCTCTTAATGGCCCCTTTTTCACTTTTAAACCTGTTTGGTTCCATGAACCGAGCCGGTCATCTCCCGAGGATTTAAGAATGGCTGAAATTACCGCATCCCTGGTAAAAGAGCTGCGCGAACGTACTGGCGCAGGCATGATGGATTGCAAAAAAGCACTGGTTGAAGCTAACGGCGACATCGAGCTGGCAATCGAAAACATGCGTAAATCCGGCGCGATCAAAGCGGCGAAAAAAGCAGGCAACGTTGCTGCTGACGGCGTAATCCTGACCAAAATCGACGGCACCTACGGCATCATTCTGGAAGTTAACTGCCAGACTGACTTCGTAGCAAAAGACGGTGGTTTCCAGGCATTTGCTAACAAAGTTCTGGACGCTGCTATCGCTGGCAAAATCACTGACGTTGACGTTCTGAAAGCACAGTTCGAAGAAGAGCGTGTTGCGCTGGTTGCTAAAATCGGTGAGAACATCAACATCCGTCGTGTTGCTTCCATCGAAGGCGACGTACTGGGTTCTTACCAGCACGGTGCACGTATCGGTGTTCTGGTTGCTGCTAAAGGCGCTGACGAAGAGCTGGTTAAACAGCTGGCTATGCACATCGCTGCAAGCAAACCAGAATTCGTTAAGCCAGAAGACGTGTCTGCTGAAGTGGTAGAAAAAGAGTACCAGGTTCAGCTCGACATCGCTATGCAGTCTGGCAAGCCAAAAGAAATCGCAGAGAAAATGGTTGAAGGCCGCATGAAGAAATTCACCGGCGAAGTTTCTCTGACGGGTCAGCCATTCGTTATGGATCCAACCAAGTCTGTTGCTCAGCTGCTGAAAGAGCACAATGCTGACGTGACTGGTTTCATCCGCTTCGAAGTGGGCGAAGGCATCGAGAAAGTCGAAACTGACTTCGCAGCAGAAGTTGCTGCAATGTCCAAGCAGTCTTAAGGATTGCGAAGGAGCCGCCTGAGGGCGGCTTCTTTTTGCCCGTCATGTAAAAATCAGACAGAAACCCGTAGTTTCTGCACTGATAAGCGACGTACTATGTCGCCAGAATTAAATCCCATCTCAATCGTTGACAGTCTCAGGAAAGAAACATGGCTACCAATGCAAAACCCGTGTACAAACGCATTCTGCTTAAGCTTAGTGGCGAAGCGCTGCAGGGAACAGAAGGCTTCGGTATCGATGCAAGCATTCTTGACCGCATGGCACAGGAAATCAAAGAACTGGTTGAACTGGGTATCCAGGTTGGCGTGGTAATTGGCGGTGGTAATCTTTTCCGTGGCGCTGGTCTGGCGAAAGCGGGTATGAACCGTGTTGTGGGTGACCACATGGGTATGCTGGCTACCGTGATGAATGGCCTGGCAATGCGTGATGCACTTCATCGCGCCTATGTGAACGCGCGCCTGATGTCAGCTATTCCGCTGAACGGCGTGTGCGATAACTACAGCTGGGCAGAAGCGATCAGCCTGCTGCGCAATAACCGCGTGGTAATTCTTTCCGCGGGTACCGGTAATCCGTTCTTTACGACCGACTCAGCAGCCTGTCTGCGCGGTATTGAAATCGAAGCCGACGTAGTATTGAAAGCAACCAAAGTGGATGGCGTGTTTACCGCCGATCCCGCAAAAGATCCTTCCGCAACGATGTACGAACAGCTGAGCTACAACGAAGTGCTGGATCAAGAGCTTAAAGTCATGGATCTTGCTGCCTTTACGCTGGCTCGTGACCACAAATTACCGATTCGTGTTTTCAACATGAATAAGCCCGGAGCACTGCGTCGCGTAGTGATGGGTGAAAAAGAAGGCACTTTGATCACGGAATAATTTCCGTTGACGATAAATACAGGTAAGATTCCGCTTTACTTTGTAGTGATTTCTTACCTCGACACGCCTCAGGCGTTGTCATGATTTAAACGCGACTATACTTAGCACACCTATAGCGGCTGTGTTGGCGGATAGTCTGCCTGAAACAAGTTTTCAAGGATTCGTAACGTGATTAGCGATATCAGAAAAGATGCTGAAGTGCGCATGGAAAAATGCGTAGAAGCCTTCAAAAACCAAATTAGCAAAGTGCGCACTGGCCGCGCTTCTCCAAGCCTGCTGGATGGCATTATCGTAGAATATTACGGTACGCCAACCCCTCTGCGTCAGCTGGCGAGCGTCACGGTAGAAGATACCCGTACGCTGAAAATCAACGTCTTTGACCGTTCTTTGGGTCCGGCTGTTGAAAAAGCGATTATGGCTTCTGATTTGGGTTTGAACCCAAGCTCAGCAGGTACAGACATTCGCGTTCCGCTTCCAGCGCTGACTGAAGAACGTCGTAAAGAGCTGATCAAAGTGGTTCGTGGTGAAGCAGAAGGCGCGCGCGTTGCCGTACGTAACGTCCGTCGTGATGCGAACGACAAAGTGAAAGCACTGCTGAAAGATAAAGAAATCAGCGAAGATGACGATCGCCGTTCTCAGGACGACGTGCAGAAACTGACTGACGCAGCCATCAAAAAACTTGATGCGGCGCTGGCAGATAAAGAAGCGGAACTGATGCAGTTCTGATTTCTGTCGTAATCTGATAAACGCCGTTCAGAAAGTCCATGTGACTTTGCTGGCGGCGTTTTGCTTTTATATGGTTTAACTATCTCCCGGGCATCTCATGAAGCATTTAACTCTCCTCGGCTCGACCGGCTCGATTGGTTGCAGCACTCTCGACGTTGTTCGCCATAATCCTGAAAAATACACGGTGACCGCCCTTGTGGCCGGGAAGAACGTGCAGCGCATGGTTGAACAATGTCTTGAGTTTTCTCCCCGTTATGCGGTGATGGATGACGAGGAAAGTGCTCGCCAGGTTAAAATGTTGCTGGCGGGGCAGGGAAGTGCTACGGAAGTCATGAGCGGGCGACAAGCCGCTTGTGATATGGCTGCGCTGGATGACATCGATCAGGTGATGGCGGCGATTGTTGGCGCGGCAGGCCTTTTGCCTACGCTCGCAGCAATTGACGCGGGGAAAACCGTTCTACTGGCAAATAAAGAAGCGTTAGTAACATGCGGACGCCTCTTTATGGACGCCGTAAAACAGCGGGGGGCGCGACTTTTACCGGTAGATAGCGAACATAACGCGATTTTTCAGAGTTTACCGCAACCTTTCCAGGAAAACCTGGGGTACGCTTCCCTTGAGCAAAATGGCGTTGTGTCAGTTTTGCTCACCGGGTCTGGTGGCCCGTTCCGTGAAACGCCTTTGTCTGAACTGGTCTCAATGACGCCCGATCAGGCATGCCGTCATCCGAACTGGTCAATGGGGCGAAAAATCTCTGTCGACTCGGCCACCATGATGAATAAAGGTCTGGAATACATTGAAGCTCGCTGGCTGTTTAACGCGTCCGCAAAACAGATGGAAGTGTTGATTCACCCGCAGTCGGTGATCCACTCCATGGTGCGCTATCAGGATGGCAGCGTAATTGCGCAGTTGGGTGAACCGGATATGCGCACGCCAATCGCTCACTCGATGGCGTGGCCAAACCGTGTGATGTCGGGGGCAAAGCCACTCGATTTCTGCAAGCTGAGTGCACTCACCTTCAGCGAACCTGACTACGACCGTTACCCTTGTCTGAAGCTGGCGATGAATGCTTTTGATCAGGGACAAGCGGCCACGACAGCACTGAACGCAGCCAACGAAATTACGGTTGAAGCATTTCTGAAACAGCAGATCCGCTTTACGGATATTGCGGCGCTCAATCTATCGGTTCTTGAAAAGATGGATTTACGGGAACCGCAGAGCGTTGAGGAGGTGCTGGCCGTCGATTTACAGGCTCGTATGGCTGCGCGTAAAGCGGTGACGCATCTCGCAAGCTGGTGATAATCCACCGACTCGTGCTTGTGTTATTTGTTAGCGTTAGGCTTCAGTGATATAGTCTGCGCCACCTGATCGCAGGTATTTGGCTTTAAGTGGTCAGGTAAGCCGTGGTTAGACACGGCTTTTTTATGTAATGGCTTCAGTATTCCTGAGTACCGTAAAATCCTTTCAGGGACTAAAAACGCGTTATGTTGTCTGCGAATCAACCAATAAGCGAAAACTTGCCAGCTCATGGCTGTCGTCATGTAGCAATCATTATGGATGGCAACGGCCGCTGGGCGAAAAGACAAGGGAAGATACGAGCCTTTGGGCATAAAGCTGGGGCGAAATCTGTTCGTCGCGCCGTTTCATTTGCCGCCAATAACGGCATTGATGCGTTAACGCTCTATGCTTTTAGCAGTGAAAACTGGAATCGACCTCCGCAGGAAGTGACTGCGTTGATGGAGTTGTTTGTGTGGGCGCTCGACAGCGAAGTCAAAAGCCTCCACCGCCACAACGTTCGCTTGCGCATTATTGGCGATACCAGTCGTTTTAACTCACGTTTGCAGGAACGTATTCGCAAAGCGGAAGCGGTGACCGAAAATAATACAGGTCTGACGCTCAATATCGCTGCGAACTACGGCGGACGCTGGGATATTATCCAGGGCGTTCGGCATCTCGCCGAGCAAGTTCAGGAAGGGCTGTTAAGACCCGACCAAATTGATGAAGAGGCGCTGGGTCAGCAAATCTGCATGAATGAACTCGCACCCGTGGATTTGGTAATTAGGACAGGGGGAGAACACCGCATTAGTAACTTTTTGCTTTGGCAAATTGCCTATGCCGAACTTTACTTTACGGATGTGCTCTGGCCCGATTTTGATGAACAAGACTTTGAAGGTGCGCTTTATGCCTTTGCCAATCGTGAGCGTCGCTTCGGCGGTACTGAGCCAGGCACCGAAAAAGTCTGATGGGGGTAGCTTTTGCTGAAGTATCGCCTGATTTCCGCTTTTGTATTAATACCCATCGTCATTGCGGCGCTGTTTTTACTGCCCCCGGTGGGATTTGCTATTGTCACGCTGGTGGTGTGTATGCTCGCCGCGTGGGAATGGGGACAGCTTAGCGGCTTTACCTCGCGCACTCAGCGAGTATGGCTGGCGGTGCTCTGTGGCCTGTTATTGGCCCTGATGCTGTTTATGTTGCCCGAGTATCATCACGATATTCATCAGCCGCTGGTGGCAGGTTCGCTATGGGCCTCACTGGGGTGGTGGATTGGCGCGTTGCTGCTGGTTCTTTTCTATCCCGAGTCTGCAGCTATCTGGCGCAACTCTAAAACGCTACGTCTGATTTTCGGCCTGCTCACTATTATTCCATTTTTCTGGGGTATGCTCGTGTTGCGCGCCTGGCATTATGACGAAAACCACTACAGCGGTGCGTTGTGGCTGCTTTATGTCATGATTCTCGTCTGGGGTGCTGACTCTGGTGCCTATATGTTTGGTAAACTGTTTGGCAAACATAAACTGGCACCAAAAGTTTCGCCTGGTAAGACCTGGCAGGGGTTCATCGGCGGTCTGTTTACAGCAGCGATTATCTCCTGGGGATATGGTGTATGGGCAAATCTGGAAGTTGCACCGACAACGTTGCTGGTGTGCTCTATCTTTGCTGCGTTGGCATCCGTATTAGGTGATTTGACCGAAAGTATGTTCAAGCGTGAAGCAGGGATTAAAGACAGCGGTCACCTCATTCCAGGACATGGTGGAATACTGGACCGTATTGATAGCCTGACGGCTGCGGTTCCTGTGTTTGCATGCCTGTTGTTTCTGGTATTCGGGACGATTTAACGGAAGGTTTTATGCTGAGCATTCTCTGGAATCTGGCGGCGTTCATAGTTGCACTGGGTGTACTGATTACCGTGCATGAATTTGGCCATTTCTGGGTTGCCCGGCGCTGCGGAGTGCGGGTCGAGCGTTTCTCTATTGGCTTTGGTAAATCGTTGTGGCGCCGTACCGATCGCCATGGTACTGAGTTTGTCATCGCGCTGATCCCTCTTGGCGGCTACGTCAAAATGCTTGATGAACGCGTAGAATCTGTTGCGCCTGAAATGCGACACTACGCGTTCAACAACAAAACAGTGAGCCAACGCGCCGCTATCATCGCTGCCGGCCCGGTAGCCAATTTCATCTTTGCTGTCTTCGCTTATTGGCTGGTGTTTATCATCGGTGTCCCTGGTGTTCGCCCGGTTGTTGGTGAAATTACCGCCAACTCCATCGCAGCAACAGCGCAAATTACGCCAGGCATGGAACTTAAAGCGATCGATGGCATCGAAACCCCTGATTGGGATGCCGTTAGGCTGCAGTTGGTCTCTAAGATTGGCGATGAAAAAGCCTTAGTTAGCGTCTCGCCAGTGGGTGAGAGTCAGCGTCAGGAAAAAATTCTTGATTTGCGTCAGTGGGCTTTTGAGCCAGACAAAGAAGATCCCGTTGCTGCGCTGGGTATTCGTCCGCGTGGTGCGCAGATTGAGCCAGTGTTAGCCGAAGTGCAGGATGATTCAGCAGCACGTAAAGCAGGTTTGCAAGCGGGCGACAGGATCGTTAAAGTCGATGGTCAGCCTTTAACGCAATGGATGACCTTTGTTAATCTGGTGCGCGATAATCCCGGCACACCGTTAGCGCTGGAAGTTGAAAGGCAGGGGAGTCCGCTCTCTTTGACGCTGATTCCGGATACCAAACCGGGCGGTGGCAAGGCTGAGGGGTTTGCTGGCGTAGTGCCAAAAGTGATCCCGTTGCCTGATGAGTACAAGACAATACGCCAGTATGGGCCGTTTAGCGCAATCGTTGAAGCCACGGATAAAACATGGCAATTGATGAAGCTTACGGTCACTATGTTGGGGAAATTGATAACTGGTGACGTAAAACTGAACAACCTCAGTGGGCCGATTTCTATCGCCCAAGGGGCTGGGATGTCAGCGGAATTCGGGGTGATTTACTATCTCATGTTTCTCGCGCTCATAAGCGTGAACCTCGGGATAATCAACCTGTTCCCGCTTCCCGTTTTAGATGGGGGGCACCTGCTGTTTTTAGCGATTGAAAAGCTAAAAGGCGGACCAGTATCCGAGCGAGTTCAAGACTTTAGTTATCGCATTGGCTCGATATTGCTGGTGCTGTTAATGGGGCTTGCACTTTTCAATGATTTCTCTCGGTTGTAAGAGAGAGTGTTAGGAAGAACGCATAATAACGATGGCGATGAAAAAGTTGCTCATAGCGTCGCTGCTGTTTAGCAGCGCGACCGTATACGGTGCTGAAGGTTTCGTAGTGAAGGATATTCATTTCGAAGGTCTTCAGCGTGTCGCCGTTGGTGCGGCCCTCCTCAGCATGCCAGTTCGCCAGGGCGACACGGTTAATGATGAAGATATCAGTAATACCATTCGCGCATTGTTTGCCACTGGCAACTTTGAGGATGTCCGCGTCCTTCGCGATGGTGATACGCTGCTGGTACAGGTGAAGGAACGCCCAACGATTGCCAGTATCACTTTCTCCGGTAATAAGTCGGTTAAAGACGACATGCTCAAGCAAAACCTTGAAGCATCGGGTGTGCGTGTCGGGGAATCTCTTGACCGCACCACCCTGTCTGATATCGAAAAAGGACTGGAAGATTTCTACTATAGCGTCGGCAAATACAGCGCGAGCGTAAAAGCCGTAGTCACACCGCTGCCGCGTAACCGTGTCGATCTGAAGCTCGTCTTCCAGGAAGGCGTTTCCGCGAAAATCCAGCAGATCAATATCGTGGGTAACCACGCTTTCAGTACGGACGAACTGATCTCTACGTTCCAGCTCCGCGACGAAGTGCCGTGGTGGAACGTGGTTGGCGATCGTAAATATCAGAAGCAAAAGCTGGCCGGCGACCTTGAAACCCTCCGTAGCTACTATCTGGATCGTGGTTACGCCCGTTTCAATATCGACTCGACTCAGGTCAGTCTGACTCCGGACAAGAAAGGTATCTACATTACGGTAAACATCACTGAAGGCGATCAATATAAGCTTTCAGGTGTTGAAGTCAGTGGAAACCTGGCGGGTCATTCTGCAGAAATTGAGAGCCTGACCAAACTTCAGCCGGGTGAGCTGTATAGCGGCGCAAAAGTGACCAAAATGGAAGACGGCATTAAAAAGCTGCTCGGCCGTTACGGTTATGCTTATCCGCGCGTACAAACGCAGCCTGAGATCAA
>Ga0209281_1000615_pt1 | contig 40131 bp, 57 predicted proteins | sample MedtruBG_FD_187514 | JGI IMG/M metagenome (GOLD analysis project Ga0209281, IMG submission 187514) | Root nodule microbial communities of legume samples collected from California, USA - Medicago truncatula BG (SPAdes) (version 2) | ecosystem: Host-associated > Plants > Roots > Nodule | place... | reverse complement strand
AACAATGACGAAAGTCCAAAAAAAACGGATTAAATGGCGACTCTTTGAGCAGTCAAGCGGCATTGAGCTTAACGCATAGCGTAAATAACGCTATACTCGTGCCGCTTCGTCCCCTTAGTTAAATGGTCTAAGGGTAAAAATAAAACAAAGTGATGATATTATTGAGTTTTAATGTCATCACTTTTATTTAAATGTACTCAAATTGGTACACACCATTAAATAGGACCGCGCTCCTCAGAGCACCCATTAATCGTGTAAGTCACCACGCCATGAATAACGACATCCTCCAGTGCCTCACCTTCAATTGCTTCCCCATCTTCCGTAATTAATGCCCGACCCTGCAATTTTGCAAACTGGGTGTGCCCATCACCAAGAATCAGCAATACCTGACCCTGAGAGAGCTTATCTACTGGATCAATTACAGCATATCCACTTGATGTCTCAACGATACGGCTATCGCCCGTCATAAACATGCCTTGAGGATTAAGCCGTGACTCAGCGTAATCTTTCGCCGGTGAAGGGAATCCCATGTCAGATTCCTCCGTTCGGGTTGTACAACATGAATAAACGGTTCTCACCCTCATTCGGTGAGATGTCCTTGAAGGCCGTAACGTAGTTCTCTATCCACTGGTTAGCCTCTCTCAGAGACCATTGCCAGTTGATAATTGATAGTTGAGTGACGAAGTCCTGCGTTGTTACTGTCCGGCGCCCACTGGGTTCTCGTTTTATTGCCGCCCTGAAAGCGCCTGGTATTTCGTATCTGCGTCCCATATAGATCTCGCCACTATCACTGTATACACATACAGCAATTTCAAAAAGAACGCAGATCAAGTGTGTTTACAGTGATACGCTTCAATTCATGGCGCTTACATGTTCCAGTACTACCTTTCGATAGATTGCTGACATCAATGAAACGTTCGTTTAAACTACACAACAGAATTGTATTTTGAGGCAATGATGAAACATTCTTACCACCTAGACTCCCTTCGTGGGCTACTATCGTTAGTCGTTGTCATGCAACATTCTGCTACCGCCTTTATCTATTCCATCCAAGGCACATCTTCGTCTATTAATACATACCTAGGTTTGCTAGCGCATTATTCAGTAATTTTTTTCTTTGTTTTAAGTGGTTACGTTATTACATTAAGTATCTCTGAAAACATTAGAAAAAATGACCAGTTCAAATTGACTGAGTATTTTATTTCAAGAACAACACGAATATTACCGCCTTTAATTGGCGCTATTATATTGTCATATGTACTCTCACTAACTCTATCTCATTATTATGCTTCTGAAGCAACTGGTAACTTTGAGCATTTCATAAGAAAACTGTATCAACCAGATTTGATGGTACAATTCAAAGCAATTTTCACTCTTACGATGTCCGGCGAGTTAACTGGTGGGGCGCATAATGTTAACGGCGCACTATGGAGTCTGGTGTTTGAACTTCAATTTTATGTCATCGCAGGTTTTTTATCAGTGGTCTTATTTAGTCGGAGCATGGCGCTGAGAATAGTTTGCTGCACTCTGCTTGTAATATACGCATCGCAAATCAACTTAAAACCCACCTTAAATATTCAATGGATTTCATTCATTTGCTTTTCCATAGGCGCTTTGGCATATATATATAGAAGCTACATATCCAAATCAAAAATCGCATTACCGGTAACACTCCTAGCTTTAGCACTATCGATCTTAATGCAGACTGGCATGGATAATATTATTTATCAATTGAGAGTGAGCATTTCAAAGACAGGTGGTTGGTCAGTTTATATGGCATTATTGGGGGTGGCATTTGCTATCGTGATTACACACCTTGATACATTTGGTAAGTTTATTTCATTTTTTCACAGGATATCAAACTACTCTTACTCACTATACATTACCCACTTCCCTGTGATTGTATTCATTTGGTTTATGTTGGTTAACAAGTACACGCTCTTACTCAGCCATTTTTATATACTAACTGTAGTGACCATTCTTATTTGTTTACTTTTTGCATGGTCTTTTGCAAAGTTACTTGAAAGACCAAAGGAACATAGGGCTATTCTTTATAAGATAATAAACATTAAAAATCAAGGGACTTAAAGGCCTCATGATAGAGGCCATTTAAGCTAAATTTCCAACTCTGGCCATTCTATGACCGGAGAGAGAGATAAATCCAGCAACTGTAATTTCTTTATGTAATTAATACTTTTCACGAGCTTATCTTTATTCTCATCACTTATAATGCCAAGCTGCAATTCAATCTGCCATATATCAATTGTACTCCTTGCATTTTCGATTAGTATTTCCCTTTCTTGTTCAGCTACAAAAATCAATTCGGCCTGTGATTTTTTAGGGGCAATAACCCATACAGGACTGCCATCAACATTAGCCCCTAACAAATGACCCGCAGGTGGTTCATTTGTGAATTCAATAAACACCTCAACACTTACACTTATTGCATCATCAGGCCAAGTTCCAGCATTTACATAAATTTCCTTTTTGCTTCCATCCAAAAAACCTTTATCCTTGGCGCTATAATAAAGTGTCATATTAATAACCTATTGCAAAATAACGACCACCGATTGTCGGAGAGGTGCAACGAGCAGTGAATGCCCCTCTCACCGCCGGGTTAATTGCAGTGCCAAATGATGCAACTGCCGCTGCTGTACTTCCCACTGTGTAGCCTGAAGCTGCATACACATTTAGAAAACTATTAGGGAACAATATTGGCAGAGAAACCGTCACCTCATTGGCACTAGGAGGAATTGATCCCCATTGAAGAAGAAGTCCATTTGGAAGGAAGGTATAACCAGGAGCTGTTGTTGACCCAGTAATAAACGCAAACGCAGACATGTCAGGAATTTGACCATTACCTGTCCCAACATTTTTTTTTGCAACTGTCCCCAATTCAAGAAACAATGGCAGAGCCTGACGAAGCTGATCATGCTTTGACTTATCAAGAACCAGACCTGCGTCCTCAATAATACCAGCAAGTTCTTCCTGCAGCATGTCAAAATAGTCATCATCCAGGTCAGTTGCCGGCGTGCCGGTTTGTGGATTCCCACGGGTAAAGCCATTCTTTCCCGCGCCGAACTTGTCCTTCTGCGCAGTCGAGGTATCGATACGATGCATAGTGTCTCCGGTTACGGATATTTAAAAATAACGTAGGTGTGGGATGGGCAAAGCTTGTTGATGACGCATTCGGCGACGGTATCACCCCAGTAACGAATGGCCGTATCGCAATCATCAACGCAGGTCATCCAGGTGGCCTCGGTCGATGCGGGCATATTGACCTGCCAGTAATAGCGCCACTCTGCCGAGTACGTGGCGTCGTTACACGCAGAAGTGCACTTGAAAGGTCCATTAATGTAACGTGTGATTGTGGCTCCCGGCTTTCCCAGTGCCGCGAGTTGTCTGAGATAAAACGACTCGTTAATACCCCCGATGAGGTTCACTTTGGCATCCAGCCGCTGCTGGCGCTGGCGTATCGTCTGTGTTCCGGTCGGAATACACTCATCAGGCAGGCCGCAGCACCTTTCCCAGCGATTAATCAGTTCTGTCGTGGTTCTGGGGTCGATCTCCTGCATGAGCTCGTCACCACGCTGATGAGCCCTCAGTAAAGACGGCGCTGTGCCCTGTATGGCGACATCATCAACTGACCAGGCGGGGCCGGGAGGAAGCAGCGCGCCGAGCAGGTGAATATAATCATCTTCCGTCACGCCCACGTGATCCCCCCCAGCACCGCAAGTTCATTTTTGGCAATCGGAGTATCGGCAACAGGTGCGATGAGCTTATGACTGTGCTCCCCTGCGGCAATCGAAATGGCCTCATTGATTCGCGATAATTCCAGCGTACCCTCTGGATATCCGTCGCGCAGCAGGAACGAACGCAGCTCAGCCTCAACAGCAGCACGCGTCGAAGGATTATCAGGGTTTAAATCAATGGTGAAATTAACAGTCTTCTCGGTTGCCTTGAATAAGTAAAGGTCAGACCCGGCGACGGGAGCCAGAGGTTCAATATGCGCCTGCGCGGCGGCAACCGTAGCATCATCAAGAATTGGATTAACCAGATCGCTGCTGGCCACCATAACACCAACGGTGCCCGTTCCCATCCAGTGCCGGTAAGTCCAGGCACGGGTGATGCCAGCGACCTCTTTCGCCCAGACAACATAATCACCATCGGCTCCGCCCTGCGGCGGCCAGTAGTAGCGCTCAAGAACGCGCGCGCGCCAGACTTCCAGATCTTCAATATCAAACCCACCGATTACCGTATCGGCCAGACCGCCAGAGGGCAGACCGTTAACCGGCGTCACAAGGGAAAGCAGTGTGCCGTCATCGCTGTTGCCGATGGCTCCGGTAACATCACAGGAAATCGGCACGCGCAGAACGCCCCCCGCACTGGTGGTATCTTCAAGCGCGGTAAACTGAACAAGATCATCACGCTGGATAATCGCGCCGGACTTCAGCGTGAGATTATTTGCCACACCGTCCCAGCGTATATAGCCTGCGGCTTCGATAGCCTGTTTACGCGGACAGCGCTTCATGGCTGCATGGCGCGCAAGCCAGGACTCATCGCACAAGTCCGGCAGCAGGTTCATCGCCAGATAATCGATATAGCCGTAAACCGTATGCAGGGCACCGGCATAGACCTTAGCCCTGACATCTTCATCCATCCGGCGAAGTTCATCGTTAATATCCAGCCGTGCAAACAGGTCGGTGCGGATCATGCTGATGTTTTCGGCCAGCGTGGGCCGCTGGAATTCACTGTCCGCCATGAGTGATCGCGCTCCATAAGTCGTTAAAGGAAAAGGTCACAGGGCCGTCACGGTGCCAGAGCACGATGCGGTTACCGAGTTCATTGATGCCAGTACGCTGAATATCAATGTCGATGCGTGAAACCACCCCATCGTCGAGCATCCACTGAAGCGCGTCGCGCAGATAAGTGCGCACCGTATTGACCAGGGCATTCGTCAGTTTGCTGCGTTGTAACAGCCACAGTTTTGAACCGTAGCGGTCGTTGGCCACAACAGGCCAGGTGTCGCCCCACCAGCCCATAGGCACATCAGCATTGTCATCCGGATCGGCGCGGCGGTGAGTAAACAGGGAGATCACCACGGCGCGGGTAAGCGGGTCGAGCGGCGAACTGGCGCTGACCTGCTGGCCGTTTACCGTAAGCCAGAGTTCCATCATGCCTCCATCGGTGTATCAGGCGTGTCAGTGGTGTTTCCGTTCTCTTTGTGTTTGTGGCCGTTATAAGCAATACGCATGGCGGCCATCGTCTGGCCCGAAGAATCACACAGGTCTTTAATCTGTCCAGTCGACTCGATATCCATCTCGAAGCGCGCTTTGGGCGCATTTTTGAACGTAATAATTTTTCCTCCTCCATCCACTACAATCCCTATACGCGTCAGCGTGACTGACTGACCGAGATCGTCGTAAATAGCCACCTCGCCGGTTTTGAGTCCCTTCATCCGGTAACGCCTGTCGGCGACGGTTATTGCGACGGCATGAGAGCGATCCCCGTCCGGAAACAAGATAATGGCTTCTGCACCAGACCGAGCGCGGGACGTGAAACCGTATGATTCAAAATGTTCAATCCCGGCTTTCGGCTGCCCTGCCAGCAACTCAACATCGACCATCTGGCACTTACTGGCCGCATCAATGCTCTTCACTACCGCGCGACCAATCAGACAGAGAACCTGCCGTTGAAGACTCTGCAGAGCGCCCATCAGAATGGCTCCTCTTTCACTTTGCGTTTTTTGCTGCCCTTAGCTTTCCCGTCCTCCGGCTCCGGGAGATAAGCGTCAGGGGGACCGACTCGCAGTTCTGTCAGCGTACCGTTATTGTCTTTGGTGAATGAGACTTCAGCGATGAGCAGTTCGCGATTATTGAACCCACAAACCGGATCGTAAACGATGACGCGCTGATTAGGTTGCCACAGCGTCCCGTCGCCCTGACGCCAGCCCCAGACCGTGTAGGTGGTTTCGTCGGTACGCGCAGCGCGCTGCCGGGCTTCGAACTCGGCGCGGGCAATACAACTCGCTCCGGTGGCCTGCCCCGTTTGCTGAACCGCCATCGGTCGATAGCGGCCTATTGAAGCATCCGTGGTTTTTGCCCGTAACGCCGTTGTGGTGGCCGCGCCAAAGTCGTCGTCATTCCCGGCGCGCTGGCCGGAAACCTGATACGTTGAAAAACGTTCGCGAATGCTCTTTTCGGTATCGCATGAAAGGATGTTTTGCCCCAGCACCAGCGCGGTATGCGCGCGCGTTGAGCCTATACCGCCGATAACCAGACGCCCTTTCGGATCGTCATAGGCCAGCGCCTGCTGCTGACCCAGCATTTTGTTCAGTACCTCAATCACGGTTTCACCGTGGTCAGGCTGAACGCCGGGGATGGTTGCTGCCGGTGCGCCGGAATTGATGACCGAAATACCAAAAGGCTTTGCCAGCGCTGACGCCACCTGAACCAGTGACTGCCCGTTGAACTGGGTAGGCTCTGCGGCGCAGTCGATAAGGTCAGCGGTCAGGCTGCGCCCGCTGATGCCGGTACTGACAGAACGCGCATCGTATCGGACAGGCGTCGCCTCCACCCATCCGGTAACGACAAGATCATCACCAATCAGAACCTCCACTTTGTCGCCATTTTTGACGCGGGGCTGCAAGGATGCAGAGCCATCACTGCCAGGCCATTCACGGGTAATTTCCACGCTGAAATCCCGCGCGAGTCGTTCAATGCCTGCGCCAATACGCACCGACGTCCAGCCACCCCAATCGCGACCATTAACCCTGAGTGTTACGTCATCGTTCATCGTACGGGAACCCTCAGTGGTGACACCGGAACAAAGCCAGGATGGGCCACGGCGTTACGCCGGACAATGTCGGATTCACGCGACGCGTTATCAAACCAGCTGGCCGCCAGCACCAGCGCAGGCAACACGTCATCCGGCGTACGTTCAACCGTTTTTTGCGTCTGGGACAGGCGGGTTTTAATGTCGTTGTTGAGATCGGACTTCACGCGGCGAAGCGCCAGAAACAGGCGGTCATCCGTTGTTCGGCCCAGCTCTTTATCGATGGCGATGTTCAGCGTATCGCGGATATCCACCAGTTCATCCCATGAAGGTACATCGACAGAGGCTGTTTCATACGGGGCATTATTCAGCGCCGGGTGCGTCACACTTGGCCAGCCAACGGCCTGCTGAGTGACATTCCGGGAGGACGTTGACGCAGTGGGCAAATTCGTGACGGTATAGGCCGCTTCGCTGATGGCGGTGGTTCTGACGGCGCTGGCAACGTAATTACTCTGCTGCGTGCGGTTACGGGTCGACTTACTGTCAGTTTTCCACACACCGCGAGGGGCAAGGTCACTCCCCAGCGTGATGCCGGAGAAGTTTTTGATCATGGTGTAAAGGTCGCTGGCATTCCCGGCGAGGCGGTTTCCCGCACGCCACATCGTCTGCAGCTGATCGACGAAGCCCTTGCCCGATGAAGGCGGGGGCAGTAATACGGAAATGTCGCCCTGCATCAGCCTGGCGGCTGCGGAAATACCCGAATCCACCATCGCCATTTTGTCTGAAACATAACCGAGCATGCCTTTCGCATCGTCGACCACGCCGTTCTGGACAAAATCCGGCATGCCATCCATCCCGAACTGGTCAAAGTTATCGCTGATGCAGTCGTCCAGCGCAGAGCAGGACGATACCAGTGTATTCGCCGTGGCTGCGCCAGCCGTTGGATAGGAAAGTTCACCCGCTTCGACAAACTGCAGATCAAAGCGCACCATGCGTCCTTCGCTGCTCGTCGTACTGACTTTAATCTCACCATTAACACAAACGCTTAACTCACCATAGGTCGGATGAACAAGAGTTCCTGGACCCGGTTTGTTGAGTGCTTCTATCAGTCTGTCACGCTGTTCGAAACAGTCATCGCCGACCACATAGGCGGTGATATCTGGCCGGAAGGTGACCTTGCCGAGATCCTCGGTATAGGGTTTATCACGGTTCGGGTATTCGTGTGTTTCAACGCGGCGGCCAACTGGCGCCCCCTCACCTTCGACCTTAAACGGTACGCCACGGAATGACGCATCCTGAATCCTGTCTTTCCACACCATAGAAACTCCGGACATAAAAAAACCCGCCGAAGCGGGTTTTAATTAAGATTGTTTATTTTCAATCTCTTCCTGAAGTTCAAAAAAACGCTGCCTGAACTTCATCGGATCTTTGATGAAACGAATAGGAGCATGTACAGCTCCAGTATCGCTGATGACCAAAGATCCATATCCCAACATCCGACCTGAGATGCCCTGTTTAACTTGAAGGCTAGAGATTTTTTTAATAGGAATCTCCACTGTGTCTCGCTTGATCAATCCTGATTTTGCAATTAATCGTTTGTTGGTTATTGCGGCTTCATTAGAGCGCAGAATGAAGTAACCCAAAGGAATCAAGATGAAGCCAACCACGGTTGCGAAGCCCAGTATTAATCCCCAAACAATCCATGGTAACCAAGCCCATAACGTAACGTGACCACGATAAACAACTTCTTCATTGCCAATTAAGTTGGAATCAATATAAGACATTTTTCTTTTCCAGTAGAAATTTGAAAAGAAATAATAACATTCTGTTTCGGAATATTACCAATTGAAAATCACCCACCCATACCGGTTCTTCCAATTCTGGTATATCCAACATCATGGTTAACATCGATGCCTGATGTTTTCGTATCCGTCACTCTCATTCCAGGCGGAGCATCCTTAAACTGAACAGTAACGGTTCCCTGTGGCTGCGACTGCCCGCTCTGTTTAATCTGGTATGGGTTATAACCTGAACTCGCCACACCAGCGCCATAGGCCCCATACCCGCCCGCGCCCCATTGCGCCGCATTAGCAGCGGCAACAGTCTCGCTTGCCCCATCGGTAAACCACTCAATGATGGGTTTAAGTTTTTCCCACATATCCTGGAACCATTTAACCACTGGCCCCCAGTTATTAATAATGAGCCCGAGCGGTGTCCATCCAAACACTGTCTTGAACAATTCCCATCCCATTGCGAAATAAGGCGAGACGGTATCCCAGAACGATTTGAAATAAGGACCGACTGCATCCCAGTTAGAAATAATCAGGCCTGCCGCCAGTGCAATTCCCGTAAGGATCATGCCAAGCGGCGTCATTGCCGCCAGTCTGCTGGCAAGGGTGATCGCCTGACCCACGCCCATTATGCTCAGTTTGAGAACGGCAAGACCGGCAACCAGACCCGCTACGCTGCGGATAACGCGTGGGTTTTGATCGGCAAAGTTCGTGAAACGCTCACCCAAATCGCCGAGCCATGTCGTCAAATTTTTGGTATCACCTGAAAACGCACTGCCGATAGCGGCCAGACCGTTAGTCGCGGTGCCTGTCATCGCTTCCCAGAGGTTTGTCAGTGTGCCGAGCTGCGCCTCTACACGTTTGTTCAGGCTGGCCTGCTGATTCATTTTCTGCTGAACCTGATCGTAGCCGTCCTTGCCTTTGTCGATCAGGGCATTTACCACCTGCAGGGTTTCGGCGTCGTCGCCAAACAACTCTTTCAGTACACCCGTTCGTTTAACGTCGGTGAGTTTTCGCAATTTAGAAAGCTGCTTAAACATATTATCCAGCCCGCCAAAACTCCCTTTCCCGTCAGTGAAGTCGAGGTTTACGCCGAGTTTTTGCCGATTGAGGATTTTGTTCACCCCGTTCACTTTTTTAACATTAAGACCCGACTGAATAACTTTACGCAGGGCGTTACCGGCTGACTCGCCCTGCATGCCCATCTGATCCATCATGACGCTGATCGGCGCTAAACCCTGCGCGGCTTTCAGTCCATCTTTGTTAACCATCTTCAGAACAGAACTGGTTTTGGTGAAAAACGACAACATGTTGGTATCGTCAACGCCAAGATAGAACGCCTTCTGAATGGTATCGAACAGGCCCATCATGTCATCGGATGCCGTTCCCGTTGCATCCTGCATTTTTGCCGCAAACTCTGCTGCCGCTTCAGGCGTCTTTTTAAGCTGCACTGCCAGGTAAGCCGTTGCTTTACCCACACCGCCAAGAATGTTTTCTGCCGGGATACCCTGACGGACCAGCATCTGCATCATGTTCTGAAAATCAGCCGTGGTACCGGGTAACTGATTACCCAAACCAATTGCCAGTTTATTGATGTCTGCAAAGGTTTTACCGACCTCGCCGTTGGCCTGCATCATCGCGACTTTCAGTCCTGTTGCTGCGTTCTCCTGGTCGGCGTAAGCCTTGAGGGAAATTGTCAGCCCTGCGGCCAGCCCACCCGCCAGAGCCAGCCCCCCTTTTGACGCTTCTTCGGTCTGTCGTTTAAACCCCCGAATGTTTTTCTGCATCCGGGACAAAGCAGGAGACAGTTTATCTACGCCGGTGATGAGCGCCTTTAGTTCAAACTCAGCCATTGCCCCGCTTCTCCTGCTCTATTCTGTTTGCCTGACTGACCAGCAAAGGGATCTCACTGACAGGCATATTAAGCAATTCAAAAGGATTAATGCGCCAGTAGCTGGCGCAATCGAAATAGCGGTCGGTGAGATAATCCGCCGTCAGCCCTGGAGGAAAAAACCCGCCACCAGCCAGCCGGCAGAATTGAGATCGCCAGGAGACATCTGATCAACCGTGCTCAGCGGCACATTTGCCAGTTTGACAATGTACTTCGCAATAATATGTGCCTGCAGTTTGATCGACTCGTCCTGGTTCATCTGATAGGGATAGCCCAGCTCACGAACGTCTTTACCTGTCGGCTCGGTAAACTCCAGAACGCTGACCGTTTCGCCATGTGCGGTGACCGGTTTATTCAGTTCGAGCTCTTTCATTACTGGTAATCCCCTTCTTCACCGTGGAATTCAAGATCAGCCGTGCCTTCTTCAGCGTTATGGTTCGCTTCACCATGAAGCCAGGCAGACGACAACACATAGACCTGGCCATTGGCCAGTTCTGCGGTGATGGTCATCTGATCGGACGTGGTCACTTTGTTAACCGGGAAGTCTTTCGGCACTTTAAAAGTTCCCTTAACGTAAGGAGCACGATGAGTCTCCTTTCTGTCAACATCCCCCGCCATGCCAATGACATCATCATTGATCTTCGTGTTCATCGGAACTTCAATGCCGCCGGTCAGAGAGAGCTGCTGACCGTCAATTTTGAAATAACAGGTACCAGCAATACGCGCCATTATGCGGACTCCTCTTGATACTGAAGACGGAACTGATTAAGCAGTGCAAAGACGCGCAGCTGGTTTACGTAATCAGGTGGGTACAGCACGTTGATACGAGACGGGTCAGAGGCATCGCGTTCCACGATCAGGTGTTGCTTAAACAGGTCGTAGTTTTCGACGATACCAGCACGCTCCATCTGGCGGTAAGTGGCCAGAAGCTCACCCTTGATCACCGCAGGCGTCACAATGGCCTGACCGGGGCCAAAGCGGGTGCCATCGTCCGCCAGTTTATGGCGTCCATATTTACTGGTGATCACCGTTTTCAGACGGCGCAGCACGTAAGCACTGGTATGCAGCGTCTCGCTGTCGAGATAGCTGTTATCCGCTACGCCATACGTATTCTTTTTATAGGTGGTGATATCGCGCTGCACGCGCAATACGCCACCCTCGGCATACGCGGTCGCAATGCCGTGCGTCAGCAAAGACTGCTGTTCTGAGCGAATAAAGCGCTTGCCCGTTGGCGGTGGAAGCATGCCTGTGAGCTCACCGGTTTGTGTCGGGCGCGCGGGGTCGATACGCAGGAACACTGCGGCGCGTGCTGTACGACTGGCCGTGAGTTCATCCGGGTTCGACTGAACCGTTTTTTCGTAACCTGCCAGGGTGACGTGTGGATCGTTGAACATGTCGCCCACGGCGATCAGGTCGCTGACAGCAGCAATTTTCGCCGTGTAGACGTGACCGTAAATCTGACGTAACCAGCTCCAGCGCCCGCTGGTATCGTTCATTTCCAGCGTGAAGGTGTTCATGGACGCCGTGTCGTTAAACGGATGACCGATATAGTCGAAAGGCTCGTCCCCCATCGCGGCAATCGTGCCCGTCAGCACTGGCGCGCCAGCACCCGCCACACCCGATGCAATGGCGATCAGCACGCCAGCCGGGAGTTTTTCGCCGCCGCTGAAACCGTAATAGTTCAGCGCGACAGGAATGTCGTTCGCCCAGATGCCTTTATGACGCGACGTTAGCGTGACAACGCCTGCTGCCGCAGAAGCGGTAAATGGCGTCTGACCGTCAGCGGTTACAGCAGCAGATATAGCCGCTGCGATGGCTGCCACATCATCGCCGGTTGTCACGCTGGCCGATATGCGGCGGCGGCCAATGTACAGGCTGACAACACCAGACTCCGTGGCCGCGCCCGTTACCGTCAGGGTAAACGTTGCCGCTGTGCCTGTGTCAGGAACCGCAACCACCCACAGCTCACCAAAGGGATCGACAAGACGATAGGCTTCCACCATGCGCGCCAGCTGACTGCCCGCGCCACACTGCTGAATGGCGTAATCCTTTGACGGCATAAATACCAGCTGGTTAGTTGCAATGGCTGCGCCCGTGTTCACATGCCCAATCAGTAACGAAGGGGCGCTGGTCTGCGCCGTATTCGCCGCGCTGTTATCCATCTCGGCATAAAACAGCGGGACACGAAGATCGGACGGAATAGTATTCATAGAGACTGTCATTTAGTGCTCACCTTCTTGTCCGGTGCTGCGCCCTGAGATGGCTTCACCACCTCAATATCCCCGTCGCGTTCACGACGGTACCAGTACTGGTTCGGTTCGACATTTCGCCCTGCGACAGGCAAAAGGTCGCCCCGGGCAGGGTCATGAACTGACCGCCCGTCTTTGGGTTTCACAAACATGGTGTTCCTCAGGAAGGAAGGTTTATTTCCAGATGGTGTTCGATTTCGCCGTCAGGACCCTGACCGGGATCGATAAAATCCACGTCAATCGACAGCGTCTTGAAATCATCGAGATCGTTGAGTTCGTCCTGCTGGCGGGTGTCATCTTCTGAGAGTTCGGTGACAACAGAAAAATCGAACTGATAACTCAGCTCGTGACGGTTCACATCGAGCAGCGTGCCGCCTGTGTAGGTAATGGGATTACCGCGCTCTTCCGGGTTCCACCCGAGCAGCGCCTTAAACAGCATCTGCCGCACATCGTGAACCATGTCATAAGAAGCAAACTGCCCGCGCTCGTCACGCCCGTTACTGACAAATACGATGACCGAAAAGCCCTCGTTGAGGTCCTGCCAGTAATCCGTCTGGCTTTTTTGCTCGCCAGGCGAGTCATCGCCGGGAACAACATAAGCAGACGGCAGGCGCATCTTCCCGACCTCGGGTAAATCCTTAAACTGTGCTGCACCGGCCACGCGGTTTTCAAAGATATCGCATCGGGCACGCAGTGCAGCAATGATGGGTGTCAGTTTCATCAGCGTCGTTTTTCCGGTTTGAGGGATAATCTCAGTTCACGCGCCAGGTAATAGCGTGTCCACGGGCTGTTTTTACTGAGCGTTTCAGTCATGAAGTTACTGCGCGGAGCCAGCCGCCAGCCACTTCCCCCAGATGCGCCACGATGATGACTGCGGCGGCGCTTAGCGCCACCCCGGACGCCGTAAAACAGGAATGCCGGATAGAAGTCACCTGTAATCAGCCGGTTCCCCTGTCCGTTTCTTTGGTTCGGCGCGATGCGCGTCATAAAGCCAGGTCGATTCTTGCTGGCTTTTGGCACCATATAGCCGATGGATTTCGCCAGGCGACCACTCTGGTACCCCGGATTCTCACCGGGTTCAGAACGCCCGCGCCGCATGACCAGTCGGCGCGCATCGCGCATATGACGCTGGCCGATATGGATAAACGCTCGCCGCACACGCGCCCGATTAAAGCGCATCTCTTTCGGCTGCTGAAAATCAACGTGAAAAAAGGGAGTCGCCATTACCATTACCTCCAGTCGCTGCGGTATCAACGCCAAGCTCAGTACATTCAAGAAGCAGAAAACGCCGCTTACTGTTGAGATCACGCGCCCGCTTCACGCGGTACACCTCATCACCATTGACTACTTCGAAGTCAGACGTGATGCCGCTGCGCCAACGAAGAGTGATGTAGTGCGTGATCGCATTGTCGGTCTGCGCCGTTTCCTGATAGGTAGTGGCGCTGGTCTGCACTATTTTTGCCCAGGTCAAGAACGAAACCGGGTACTCAGGTTCGGTACCGTAATCAGCCGTGGGTACATCCACCCTTTTACGAAGCTGTACCCGCTTATCCAGTTCGCCGGGATCGGGAAGTAAATAGGTCGCGCTGGTTTGCGCCTGTCGAAGTTTCATTGCGGGAAGAACCGATGTGGCCCAACAAGCCAGGTGTAAGTTAATGGCATCTCAACCATTTCAACTTCACTGACAGTCGAGCGGTTTTCATAAAAGTGGGTGATCAGAAACAACAATCCCAGACGAATATCTTTTGTCAGATACATACCATCGGGATCGCTATCAGGGATTATGGCTGTTTGCGAATATAGCCTCCGGTTAAGATACGACTCTGTTTTCGCTTCTGCAGCCTCACCGATCAGCGTCAGATAATCATCTTCCTCTGTGTAATCGGGTTCCAGCCGAAGCTGGCTTTTGATTTCGCTTAATTCAACAAGCATCGGCATCCCCCATAAAAAAACCCGCAGCGCGGGTTATTTTTTCACTTTCTTAGATGGCTGCTCTGGCTGCTCTGGCTGCTCTGGCTGCTCTGGCTGCTCTGGCTGCTCTGGCTGCTCTGGCTGCTCTGGCTGCTGGCCAGTATTTGGTCCACCCGTTGACTGGTCAAGAATGCTTAATTGAATAGCAATCTCTACCGCCCGTTCGGGAAGATCTTCATGCTCACCCTTCGGAATAGTTTCAACCCTGCAACCGTCAGGTGACCATTTCAACTCAGTTAAAAGCTTAAACATGGTGTGTCCTCAATAGAATGGGGTTTTCGCCCCATTCGAGTTATGGCGCCACAGCGCCAATTTGCAGAAGTTTGATTGCCTGCGAATCAGCAAGCATTCCGCCTGTACGCTTAGTGGTATAGAAACCAACGTAGGGTTTATTGGTGTATGGGTCACGCAGCACGCGGGTACCGATGCGGTCAACAATGGTATAACCACGTTTGAAGTTACCGAAGGCAATCGCTTTAGCATCTGCCGCAATATCCGGCATTTGCTCGTTTTCAGCGATGCCATAACCCACCAGCGTGGAAGGCTGATTGAGCTCCAGGCCTGGACGCCACAGATAGTTACCTTCCTGATCTTTAAGAATGCGGATCTTGAAGAGACTGTTATTGTTCATCATGAACTTAGCGCCGTTACGGTGCGCTTTACGTAGCGTGTAAACCAACTGCACGATAGCATCTGAGGTAACGGCAGCGGCAGAACCTGAGAGAATGTGCTGGAGTGTGCCGAAAGGCCGTGTTTTATCGTCTGCAATACTGGATGCATACGCCAGGAAACCTTTAGGCTTCTTGATGCCATTACCGGTAGTAAAGGCAACTTCTTCCTGTTCAGAAAACTCAATGGCAAGCTCACTGTTGATCCAGTTTTCAGCGTTGAAAAATACATCATCCAGCATTTTCTGCGTGGCCTGCGGGTTACCGTAGATTTCACCCATGAACGGCTCAATCAGCTTGAGTTTGGACGCATCCGTTGCCGGACGAGGATCGGTTTCACCTACCCAGCCAGACGCCGTACCACCAACATTAACCAGCTTTTTATAATCCGAGCCGCCAATGGTCATTACCGTAGCTTCCTGGCGCATCACGACTTCGTCTTTCAGCAGGGTCAGGATGTTGCGATCCAGCTCTTCTGGTACGGCATAACCCCCATCTTCGTCTGTCCCGACCTGCAGCGCCTTGCGTTCTAAATCGCGCAGGCCATCGTCGTCCCCTTTACGCATAAACTGCATAAAGGCTGTCTTATGCTCGGTCGAGGCTTTAGACTGCTGCTGCGGGCCGCCAGGTCGCTTAAGCGAAAGCAATTCGGCTTCAAGATCAGACTTCAGGCTGTCCAGTTCCGTCAGCTTACCGTTAAGCGTATCGACCTGCCCTGACAGTGCACTTTTCTCGCTTTCGATAGCGTCAATGCGCTTGTCGTTTTTGGCTCTGAAGTCATCGAACTTCGCCTGCAGCTCCTGCGCGACCTGCTCTACATCTTTAATATCTACTGCCATGTTTTTTACTCCAGATTAAAAGGTGATGTGCTTGAGTGCATTCAGTGCAGAGTCCACATCGTCAGCGTCGCGCAGATTCAGTGTGCTATATCCCCCAGCCATGAATGCTTTGGCCTGGGTACGTGAGAGCCCAACATCGCGCAGGACCCTTTCGATACTTTTTTGCGATGGCATCTCGCCGCGGGCAAACGCGCTTTTAACATCGCTGACGCGCGCCTCGTCGTTCGACGGGAATGTCACCGGGCTGACTTCCCAGAGGTCGATCTCTTTCAACAAGAAGACCTCTTTTGTTTTGTCGTACTCCCAGTCTTTGAGCATGTAACCAATAGAAAGGCCGGTTAAAGAACCGGCCTTCATGTGAGCGTGAGCGCGTCTGGCGAGGGGATCATCATCAACTAATAATCGCCCCTTAACATATAAGCCGACATCGTCCTCTTTCATTTCGGTATAAATACCGATGGGCTCGTTCATCTGATGCTGCCAGAGCATGGCAGGAAGGGAATTCTTCTCACGCCACGTCTGCAGAGACTTGCTGAACGCGCCAGGAACGACCACGTCGTCGTAACTGTCTTTCACACCAAACACGGAGCCGTAGCCTTCGAATTCTCCGCTGTCACTGACAGATTTCAGTTCCAGCGGAATGTCCAGCCGCTGTTTAGTCATCGGCATTTCGTTGCTCCTCAGTTTGGATGTTCTTGCTACCGTCAGACGGCTTCGTAGTCATGTTCATTGGCGTCAGATATACATCTCCACCAGGGCGAGGGTTGCGATCTTCAAGTTCAAGACAGTCATTTGGAGAATACATACCCCAGTTGATAGCAGTTGCATAAGCATCAAAGCGCGACTTCATATCGCCGCGCAGTAATGCGCCAACATTGAACTTCGCGTAGTAAGTCCCCTGCTTTGACTCTCTTACCAGGCCAATATTGATTCGTTGTTCGATACGCGTCAGATAGGGAACGAGTGAATAGTTAATGAACCCCATGCCGAGTTCTTCGATGTTGCTGAACGTGGCCCTGTCAGTGTTCTGAACCATGTGCATTGGGACGCGGAAAAGACGGCAGATTTCTTCCAGCTGAAATTTTCGGGTTTCCAGAAACTGGCTGTCCTCTGCATTGAGCGCCATCGATTTCCAGTCCAGCCCCATTTCAAGGATCATCGGTTTGTGAGCATTACCCAACCCCTGATGCTTCTCTTCAAAATCGCTTTTTAGCCGCTGATAAGCTGAATCGCTGAGTTGCTGTTCCGTGCGAAGTACGCCGGATGTCACGGCTCCGTTGCCGAATAATCTGGCTCCATGCTCTTCAGTAGCCAGCCCCAGTGATATAGCCTCTCTCGCATAAGCAATCGGATTCAGACCAACCAGGCCGTCAAGGGTGAGAATACGTACATGCCAGATGTCATCCTGACCAAGGATGTCTGCTGTACCGTCTGGAAATGTTACCTGATACACAGGCTCCCAGTTGCTGTTCAGTTTGGGAACCACACTTCCGGGATCAATGGGCAGAAGCTCCGCAACTTCGCCAAGCGCTTTTACTTTATATGCGTAGAAGTTTCCCCTCAGGCACAAACACAGAATCACCAGTTCCCAGAATTCCTGGGGCGTCATGTAGCCATTAGGTTTGAGAGTAAGAAGCTTGTAAATCCTTTCGCTGGTTGCTTTTTCTTTGCCTTTACCGGTGTTCTTAAAGAGACTACAAGGCAACATGCCTATGGACTCCGAGAGAACCCTGACACAGGCAAATACGGCGGTCAGTCGCATGGCACGCTGGCTGCTGACGCGCTTACCTGTATAAGTGTCATACGTGAGCCCGATGTCCTGCGAAAGGTCGGCCGCCGTGTAAGCTGGAGGGCTGTTTTTTACGAACATACTAGGAAAAAACATCAGTCGCCTCCTGCTGATTTCGCTGGCGGCGCGGAAACCGACTTAGCGACCAGCCAGGACCAGGAGAGGCATAGTATGCCTCCCACGATATAGCCAGCCGGGGGGTAAATCAGCCACGCGCCCAGTGAAAGCAAAAACGCACCCAGCACCCCTACCAGCAGAGTGATAATTGTCAGGACCATAAACGCCTCGGTTAAAGTGAGCGTATGCCGTGGGATTCGATGCGGTCAGACAATGAGTCGACCTTTTCGTACAGCATCAAACGCCCAATGGCCATGATAAGCGCGACTGCGCCATCGATTTTGTTTTCGTTCTGCTCTTTGATGGGTCTGACAACATCGTCATTACCCGGCAGATACTTGCCGACCACGTTACTGATGCACCAGCTCATGATCGGATTGCCGTCATGATGAAAACGGCCCGATTCAATAGCAGCCTCCAGTTCCTTCATGGGGTCTGACATGTTGGTGTAGTTTTGGGTGATCGTGATGGGGTTCAGTTCTTCGTCGGCGAGATCATGTGAAAGACCCGTGGCACCAAACGGGTCAATGGGCGATTCACTAACCGGGTTCAGTTTATTCGCCGCTTTTGCCTCTTCGAGGATATAGCGATAATCCACCTCAGCCCCATCGGTCACCGTCAGTAATCCCATCTCAACCCATTTTTGAAAGCGTTCTGCTGTTCGGCGATCCTCGTTTTTTTCGACGCTAAATACCGTGTCATAAGGCACCCAAAAACGCGGGGCCACACAGTAATAATGTGTCCTGCCTTCGATCTCCCTGGTGAACACCCGCGCCATGCTGTTCATATCTAGTTTTCGCGCAAGGTCAAATGCCAGCACACTTGGCTGACCTTCAAATAGCTCCAGAGTAAGCGTCTTGTCCTCGCAGTTCTGCCAGGACACCAGATTGTAGAATGCCGCGCGCGCCGCAACCCAGATGTTGAGGTGTTTTGTTTTGAACACCCCCGCCTGACGCGCATTGTTAATAGCGCGCTGTTGCTGACTGAGCAGGAAGTCGCGGTAGACCGACACCCCCATGTTTGGGTTTGCCTTCTCCAGCACCTTTGGATCAGTCCAGTCATCTCCTTCATCGACCGTAAAGATCACGCCAAACAGTTCCTCATTCGGAACGGTTCCGTTGAGCATTTCAATAACTTCGCGCCGCTTGTCGTAACACGGCCCTTCGATGTTGTAACCCGCCGTAGTGATCGCCCACATAAGCGGCTGGCGGCGCGCCCCCATCCCTGTCAGCATCGTGGTATACAACGAATCAGTTGGATGTTCGTGATATTCGTCGACAATCGCGCAGTGCGGAGAGGAACCGTCGCCGGGATTACCAATCAGCGGTTCAAAGCGTGCGCCGTCTTCAGGGCGATTCAGATTTGAGGCATTCACCTCAATACCGAATGCCTCCACCAGCAACGGTGTTCGCTTGCACATCAGGCGTGCAGGCCGGAAAACTTCCCACGCCTGTTTTTCTGTCGTTGCGCCTGAATAAACCTCTGCGCCAAACTCGTTATCACAGGTGAAACAGTAAAGCGCCACACCCGCCGAGATCGCTGACTTGCCGTTCTTGCGTGGGATTTCAGTGTAGACTTCGCGGAATCGACGGAGCTTAGATCCTTTTTGCACCCAGCCGAAGGCGGAGCAAATAATGAATAACTGCCATGGCTCAAGGGTGATCGGCATTCGTTTAAATGCCCACTCTCCCTTTGTGTGTGGCAACAGCTGAATAAATTTCGCGGCCTTTTCCGCCATATCTTTATCAAAGCGGTACCGGAATTTGCGGCTTTTCTCCTGAGCCATATCATCGATATGGCGCTGGCAAGCCTGAATGACATACTGGCACGCCGGGACTTTCCCCCGCACAACGTTGCGGGCGTACTGGTTCGCAGCATTTACGTTGGGGTACGATTTCCGCGTCATGAGCTAATCATCTTCAGGAATGGATTGGAGGTTTTTTTCTGGCCCGCCAGGCCGATCAGACGCTGGCGGCTACTGGGGTCAAGACCCAGCATAGAACCGGTCGAGCTCATCTCCGATTCCTGTTCTTTCTTGGCGGTCAACTCAGGGTTTTTAATCTTGCCCCCCATCGCGCCAGTTATGGTGAGCCCATCGTTTGCAATGTTTCTCACTGCGCGTCGCCAGAATTCATAAGCGACACACCAGCGTTCAAGCACGGCGAGATCGGTTACGCAAAGCAAACCCTGACCGCATAATTCTTTGGTGGTCATTTCCCACATAATGGTAGCCAGCGGTAAGCCATCATCTTCTGTAAACCAATCCGGTGCGGCCACACCCTTGATGGGCGTAAACACCGGTTCTTCTTTATTCAGGGCTCGCTTACCGGGGTTTCCAGCCAGCTCCTTACGCGCCGTTGGCTTGGGGCGACGCCCGGAACGCCCCGCCGTTCCAGCCATAAGCGATGCTCCTGGTTAAAATTGATTTTACGCGGGTATAAAAAAACGAGGAGGCGGGCAGTCCGGAAGGCAAGGGGCTGCAGAGATTTGACCTCCCCCTCCCCCCTGCCTGATTCAAATAACAATCACTCTCACTTGCGACCCTCTTTCCCGGTCTTCGTGGCGTGGCATGACCAGCACAGGCTCTGGAGGTTGGAGTCGACATCAGTGCCGCCCTGAGCCTTCGGTATGATGTGGTCAACACAGGAAGCTGGCTTAACAATGCCTCTCTTCATATGGTCCTGACATAGCCCATTGTCTCGCTTCAGAACACGCTCGCGGATTATCTCCCACTTGGTTCCATATCCGCGCTGGTGTCTTGTCTGGCCTGGCTTGTATTGCTTCCAGCCTTCGCCTTTATGGGATTCGCAGTAACCTGATGGGTCAGTCGTTGTCAAACCGCAGCAGCGAACGCGACAGGCCTTAGGTGTTCTTGGTGGCATCTTTTCACCATGTTTTTTTCCGATATAAAGAAAGATAATCGTAAAATAAAGGTATTAAGCTGGAAGAAGAATTAGTGACAAACGCCATACTTTGACAGTGCATTTCTAATGCAAAACTTATAGACATCAATTATTATCTTTATTCTTTCATTGACAATGTTCTTTTACATACAAGCCGAGGATAAACATGCCGACCTTTGATGGATGTAAAGCGATTAATGCTAAAATTGCGTTTGCACTACCCGAAAGCTCTGATGCCAAATTAATAAATTGTGAAGTCGAAGGTGCTGATGCTGCATATTATGTTTATGGTTCTGCCGCCGAGGTCGAGTCTTTGCTTAGCGCCATAAGTCGTTACCCTCAAGAGTTAGAAGATCTTAGAGAAAAACTAAACTCATATCAAAACCTCCTACATGTTGATAAAGAATGCCTGATTAGAGATTCGTCTTTATTCAAGATTTTAAGTGGCACTGCATCCGCTGCGGGAATTATAGATTTTTTAATCAAATATTTTATTAAATGAAATCGCTAATGGGTGTCGATAAGACACCCATATCTATTATCCGCCAACGCCCTTAAACTAGCCGAAATAATATACTAAACACAATTAACTATTCATAAGAAAAAATATTACATGCTTGGTATTAATTTCACATAATCAATTCATTCTTTAACAACAGTTCGGTCTTTATTAAAGGTGAGAGTTTCAACCAGCTTTCTTTTGAACGATTTTTTAGATTCAAAGATAACCAAGTCTGACTTCATGGTGCTCAAAAGTTCATCCAACCCATTTTTGTCTCCATTGAGTTTTGCATACGTAAAATACATATCTTTGAACTTCTTCCAATTTTCTGAAATCGGCTCCCCATCGAACAACTCTTCGCAGATCGCCCAATTATGTTCTGCTTTTACATACTCTTCTTCAAGTGCATCTTTTTTATACATGGCATCCAATTCCTTACTATTGGCGATGATCCTGTCGTCACTCATAGTACGCTTAACATTCCTTCCAATGTTGGCCATGAAAGTTAGATTGCCATTTGGCATTTTTATCAAAAGATCCCGCATGCGGATAAGCGACTTTTTAAAGTCAACTTTGACTTTCATCTGTTCTTGCTCTCGCCAAGTACTCAAAGCTCTAAATGCGTAATAAAGCATAGCAATAGAAGATAAAACACTTACTGTACTCACAACTAGCATCCAAAATGTCCAATTGGCCGCCGCTTCTGTTGCTACCATTGTCCTTAGGGCTGATTCCGCTTGCTCTTTAGCGGCAATCATGGATTCCAGTGAAATCAAGTCAGCATCTAAAATTTGTTTTCCCATAATCGTCTCCTATTTTTGAGGCGATTATATATCATTTACTCATAAGTGGTTTAGCTCATGTTTTCCACAGTTAAGTTTCCATGTCCTGTTATGAGAAAGAACATCACGTTTCGTCTGCTTTTCCATCGAGTTTATATCGTATTCAGTTAGGTATATTGGTTTTACCCAGTCACAGGCAGTATCAACCACCACCGGGACGCTTCCACGATTCACGCAGCTCGCGATCAACATCGTCATCAGGCATACGGCTAACAGTCTGCTGTACATTGCTGGCCTCTTTCGTTATTTCTACCCGGCGTTCGGCTAATGCTTCAGTGGCAGCGGCCTTTTCTTCGGTGCGCTGCTGGTCTGCTTTCGCTTCGGCTTTGTCCGTTCCGCGTGAATGCCCAATACCGAAGGCGGCGGCGATTGCTGCCAGAAACGCAGCACCAAGGCCGATGATTAATTCCATCGTCATAAAACCACCCGCTCCTTTACCCACCCGTAAACAAAGGATTCGTTAGCCGAGCGCTGTTCTGCCAGCTCCAGATAACGTTGCCCCTGGCTGCAATTAAGAGAGCGAAGCATAACTAACTCACCCTCTTTACCGCGTCGCGTAAGATAGCTTTTCAATGCGCTGATAGTTCTTGGACCGATAAACCCGTCAGCAATCAGATCCGGGTAAAGAGTGCCCTGGATGTTAAAGACATTGAGCCAGCGCTGGAACCACTTGGTCTGAACTGATGGCCCCATGTTTACGCCTGTATCACAAAGCTCAGCGGCAATCGCTGGTGACACTTCAGATACCAGGTCGAAGCGTGGTCCAGTCCAGTAGTCAGCCGTGAGGATTTCCAGTGCCTGCTGGCGGGTGAGGTTTTTCATATCACCGGAATATCCATGAGCTCGCGCTACAGCCTGAGTGATTCCCCAGTTTGTTGGGCCGCCTTTATCGTCAGGGTGATTAACGTAGCCGCCCTCTTTACCGAGAATAGCGTCAAAAATTTCTTCTTTGGTCATGGGTCTGCCTCAGTACATCAAGAAGGCGCGCAACGTTTCCCCGAGCCCAAAGCACGGCGGCGCAAATCAGGATGTTCACCAGCACCACAACCCAGTGTGATTCATGGTACAGGCCGAACAGGTATCGAAAAGGGATGCTGGCGTAAACCAGCACAGTGAAATAAGCCATCAGCGATATCAAAGGGCGATGTCTCGCACCGCCGCGCTGGTAGAACATCAGGAAAACGACGATCACCCCGCAGATAAGGGCATTCACCATTGCACTCGGATCACTTGTTACCATTGCTGGTCCCTCCTCCACGTAAGCGAGAGAGAATTCCAAACAGGCTACCCAAATCCTGGTTATTGACGAACGTCAGCAACTTTATTGCCACGGCGGCAACCATTACCGCGCCCAATGCATCAAGCGGTCTGTCGCTGTAGTTGGTCCATCTGGAGAAGAAGGACCCAACCAGTGGAGCGCCAAGAACTCCGAAGATGAATGATGTAATGAAGTAACCCACCAGCTTTAAGCGGCTGATGTTAACTGCCGTCGCAACATAGAAGACCGCGCCAGCGAAAGCGCCGAACACCACTCCGTAATCAATGCCAGTAGCCAGGCCAAACAAGCTGGCACCCATCAGGCCACCAGCCGCTACAGTAGTGCCAGTAACAGGATCGGACATTTAGCCCCCCTCTTATTGCCGTGAGTCCTCTCATAACGAGGGGAAATAAAAAAGGCCACCCGTAGGCAGCCTTGTAAATTGATGATTGTTTTAGTCGGGTATCTTAACTTCAACTGCCAATCCAAGTGGTAGTTGAACAGAAGTTGGTTCCAGGTCTTTCCAGAAAATTCTAACTTCCTCTTGCCAGGAATCCTTCCATGACTTCAAAAAGCAATTCCTTTTATGTCCCTTGGTGTATTCACATACACCCAAAGCACCAATTGCATTTAGTTGCCTGTTTAATTCGACCTGTAGTTTAGATATATCATGTATTTTTACGCAAAAATCCCTTTGTAATTTTGAGGCTATTTTTCTTTTAAGTGATAGTGAGGCGCATAGAACAATACCGGACTCATTGTATCTTTCAATAGTTCCAGAACTAATGAATCCCAACTGATCAGACCAACAATTAGAAAAAATCATGGATGAGTTGACAGCATTAATACCAAGCGCAGCTTGGGGAATCGTCGAATTGTCAATTATTCCCTCATCAGGAGTCAGGTTCCCTCCCCTTTGTTCTTCCTCACAAAGGTATTTTGTTATAGAGGCTAAGGGTAGCTCTCCACCATTAACCCATGTTTTTACATAATCCCTAGACTCCAAGTAGACGTATGCTTTCATGTTGAATTCCTTAAACAACGTGAAACAGTTCGCTGGGATTATCCAATAAAAAACCCCGCATGAGCGAGGTTTATATTTTCTTTCTAACCGTGGACATACAAAGCCCATCGTTAATGTCAAATTAAATCAAAAACGGCAACATTGCAAGTAACGTGTCGCTAATTTACGCGATATCCGTCATATTTTCGTTTCTGGTAACTTTTTTTAGTTGAGTGTTTGAGTAGCTCTCCTCCTGGAAACAGCGAGAAACAAGCATCTCGTAGAAGGGCTTCCAACTGTATCGCCAGGTGCGATCTGGAAGGCTGGGAAGTTCAGAGAATATTCCTCGGTATGCAATAGAGGATTTTGGTCTGCTGTATCCACGCCCTTCACAGCGCTTACATTCCTTATAAACAGGCACGCCCTGCAGCTCAGTTGCTTTGCGGTCCAGTGTCCTTCCTGTGCCGCCACACTGGCAGCGCTTACTGATTTTCCCAGTACCCTGGCATTTTACGCAGAGTAATTGCTCTACGCTTTTCACCTCGCGTTTCTTTTCGAAACCTGATGGTGACTGGCCCAAATCCTTTGCCCATTGAGGGAGTCTCATTGTGTAATGACTTTTCGTTACAGTCCCAATTTTCTCAATGAGACCTTTGCCACTACATTTCGGGCAATCTAATACATCAGCAGCAGAAGAGGCGTAATCGTTGTAAGCGAACTTGGCCAGAATGAGCATACAGAGGGGGAATTTCTTTCCGGCGAGGCGGCGAACTGCAAAAGGTGCGGATTGTTTGCCGTATTCAGCAAGCCAGTTAATTGATGCTTCTCGATCCTGCTTGCTTACCCCTGCCTTGCCAAGATACATAGCAAGGCCAATTCCAGCGTCTGCCTGCGTCATACCCAGCGCAGCCATAACATCAGTTACCGTTAGTTGGTCACTGGCTGTAGCGCGAATGCTATCGGAAATATGCATTCCTTTAGGCGCGAAAAATTTAACAACGTTATCAAGATCCATGCGTTTCTCCACTTACGCCAGTACGCCGATTGCCAGCGCACGATCTAAAAATCGAAATAGTAGAACCAACTGGTCGCCGTATTTCGCTTCGAATGCCACAGGATCAGCGTGCAACTCGTCGTGATGCTCTCTGCACAGAGGTATCACAAACAGGTCGTGCGCTTTGGTACCCATTCCACCCTGCCCGTGACCTATCAGGTGGTGGGGATCGTCTGCCTGTTGATTGCAGCAGACACACGGCTGAGCTTTCACCCAACGCGTGTATTTATCGTTTACCCAACGGTGCCGCTTGGGTCTTAGCAGGAAGGATTCCGGTGATTCAGGATTAACCTTCACTGAAACTATGTTTTTAACTTTCTCCTGTAGCAGCTGCGTAGCGGGAACGCGCGGGACAATGTCGCTCTCGCGCATCACCGACTTCATAATTTCTGGTTCAATTCTCAGCGCTTTGGTTGCTACTGATTCCGGTATCAGGTCAGCCAGATCGTTCTTAACCATCCACCAGCAAAACTCAGGGAGTGTGAGAAGATGATCATCGTTAAAGCCCAGTTGACCGTTCACAGTCCATATCAGCCAGGATACCAGGTTTTTACGGGCAATGCCTTCAAGCTGAACAGTGGAATGATCACGAATTTGGTTATCACATCCGTAGCACAGACGAATGCTGCCAGGCTGGTGGCGCATGATTGTGAAGTCATTCGCATGCCAGTCATTATGCGGCCACTGGCATTCGAATTTGCGTTCAAGCCAGGCATCAAGACACGATAAGCCACCGGCGCGCTGAATCACGCGCTCATGCTCAAATATCGTCTGCATACTGACATCATCTGTCAGTGACTGATAAGCAGCAGGGATCAAACCTGAAGGTAAGTCAGCCATCGCCTCACCCGGCGTTTCGATGACTACCCTTCCCTGACGAAATAACCGCAGCAGCTCGCTACCGGGACGGAATAAGACAACCCCAGAGATAGGCGCAATTTCAGGTGTCAGTAAAGCTCTCATGCTGCAGGCCCCTTCGTTGGTTCATATTTGCAGATGCTTATCTCTACACGACCGCCCTTCACCTGAGTGCCCCACTCCACCAGCATACGTTTTACCTGGCTGTCGTCCTCCCATACGCCAGCATGGGTTAGCGCGTCGAACAGCGCTTTATTGTAGTTGTCGATATCACGGCGACGTGCATCAGGCGGAAAGAGAACTATCTCTACTGCTGCCGGTGATGATGATGGCTTAGGCAGGCAACGAAGCTGTTCGATGATTGCGACACATGCCGCACTCTGGAATGCCCTGCCTTGCTCGCTGATGAGCGTGCGGCCTTTCAACGGACCGCGATTTGGTGAACGCCAGTATGTGTTTACACTTGGCGGGAACGGGAGAACGAGTTTCATGCCGCACGCTCCTTAGATTTGGAGATAGGCACAGCCCAGCCTGATACGAGTTCAACATCAGGTGACATGGCCTGATTGCCCCAGTGATGCCACCCAGGTGCGCCGCAACGACTGAATAGTTCAATGCGTGGGACGTCGCCGTAGAGCTGCTCAAGGCGGAATCTTGCCTCTGCTGGTTTCTGACTGTGCTCACCGAGGGGACTGTAAATCACCTGTTTAACACTGGCGTTCAGGCGCTTAAGTCCTTTCCCTCTGGTGGCGATCAGCATGTCTTCCGTGTTGGCTCGGGTGTAATTTCCGCCATTCATCCGGGTCTGCACGTTCAGCAGGTCGAGGAAGTCGTAGAAGTCCTCAATATTCCCGGACGTGAGAGCTTTGTTGATATGCTGCTCTGCCAGCGGGTTGAACTTCACCCAGGTGAACCCCTTCATCGTCCTGACCTTGAAGCCCCATGCCTCAGCCAGCGCAATTGCTTCGCGGGTGTGAGTGCCGGTGAACCACATAGCCAGCACGGCATCTTCGGCAGCTAACTCCCAAACAGGCAGACGCTTGATGTCGATCAGCTTCATGGTTTCGTAATGGTCTTCTGCAGCGCCATTGCTGGTGGTGTTGCTGTATTCCCATGGGGGGTCTGCGTAAATCAGCGAATAATTCATTCATGACCTCCGGTGAATTTACCTGCCAGATACCAGTCACATTGTGATGTTGGCTGTTTGGCGTTCCGCAGGCAGCGTTGACGTTGCTTCAGGCAATGTTCACGCTCGGCTCCTCCCTCAGAACAGCGGAAAGCTTCAAACCAGACCGAAGCGGCGCGGCGATACATGCCTTTCGCCATCAGGGCTTTGGCCTTACTGAACAAAGGGGAGATGTCTTTTTTTGGCTTCGAGTCATGAAGGCGATCACCAGCTGCTGCGCCAACAACGTAATAGCGATACTGATTGCCGTGCATTTCGCGCGTGGCGAAGTTGAAATCATGAAGTCTGCATACCGTGCGCTGTACTGAATCAACAGAGTAATCAGCGAAGGCCTCTGCAATCTCACGGCTAGTTAAGCCAGGATTGTTGGCAATGAACGCTTCGAGTGTTTTCATCAGGCTCATGGCTTACCCCCTGAATCCTTCAGGAATACCGGCGTAATCGGTATCCTGAAAACTTGCCTTGAAAATGCCTTCAGAGCGAACCCACTGACCATTCACACTCACCGGACGATTTGCCTTGTCCCATGAGTTCGCTGATTTCAGATAGCCAGGGAACTTGGACGGCTGGAATAACGTCTGTGGGCGCAGATAATCCGACATGTTCAGATCATCACCCCACTTTGCGTTGCAGTAATCCACCACCAGCACCAGCTCGGCAACGGTGAACCCTTCCCCGATTCGAGCACGGATGTTTTGCAGCGAGGTCGTCGATACCTGGTAACGAGAGTTCGTGACCTGATTCAGGTGGGTTAAAACTTGTTTAGCCTGATCGGTGATCAACACTTCAGGGTCTGGTTGCGACGCAACCGGACAAATAGGGGTTTTATTCTCTGTAGTACTCTCTGTTGTAATCTCTGTAAGAACATCAGTGCAATTTGACCTGATGAGAGCGGTTCGTTTTGACCCGTTGGAGCGGTTCACTTTGACCTTTTCCATGAGGTCATTTTGACCTGATGGAAGAGTGCAATTTGACCCCTTCGATTTGGTCACTTTGACCTCATCTAAAAGCGCACTCTCATAGTTGATCGTGTAGTAGTTCGTCATGTCGCGCTGAGACTTGTTTAGCTGCTCAATTTTGAGCACGCCAAGGTTCTTCAGGCGGGTGAAAGTGCGCTTCAGCGTTGACTCTGACCAGAACGGGAACTGCTCCAGCCATTGCTCATTCGTGTTGTAAATCCAGCGCACGCCGTCACGCTCCAGACCGGAGGTGGTTTCTTTAAGCCAGTAATTAATCTGCTGCAATGCAATTGCCTCGTTCAGGCCAATGCTAAATGCAAGGTCAGGGTTAATTACTATTGGCCGGGATGGCATCAACAGGCTCATGGCAGTCCTTTAACTCTGTAAATTTACGCTGGAATTGCTCAAGAGGGCTGAAGCACTCATGATCGTACCCTTCGCGAAGGTATATAACGCGCCGAGTCTGTGACTCCCATCTGATGACATGGACTGGGATTCCTCGTCGATCTTTGAACCGCCTGTTAACTTCAGCCATTCTTCACGCCCCTTCTCGTTCATCAGAGCAAACGCCTCTACCATCGGGCAAACAGCCTGGTAGTTGTTCTCTTCAGCCTGAGTGGTTATTCTCTCCACATAGCCGAACGGGGCATCTTTCCCCACCAGCGGAAGGCAGCGGAATTGCTTAGCTGGTCTGAATCGGTTTATTATGTTCATGCGTTTAGTTTCTCCACTGAATACGACACGCCAAGACGCCAGGGGCCTGCACGCCCGCTGGCGTCACTTCTTTTGAATCGTCTTACGGCTAAATAACGCGACAATCGCGCGGATCTCTTCTTCACGCGCAGCCAGGTGACGGCGGTGATGTTCGTGTATCTCGTCGGCTTCATGCTTTTCGATAACCCCATCTTCCAGTGCCTTCTGAATAATTTGATCAACCTGACCACGCGCCGCTGCCGTTCTCATGGCGCGAGTAAACAAGTCCACGCGGTCCAAATCTTCCAGGTGAGGAATATCCACCAGCAGAGCACCGCGACGACGGGCAAAGTAATCGGCCAGTAGAGACGTGTTTGAAATGTCTTCCATCGCCTCCAGCTCGTTCACTTCAAAGAAGCGGCAACCATTCTTCTCGTACAGGTTGTTATTGAACTGAGTTACGGACATGCCAACAGCACCAGCCATAGCCTCACGGCCTCCTGGGTACGCTTTGCACATCGCTTTAACTACTTCTTTCAGGCTTGGCTCTACCATGTTGTTTTTCCTTTTGTAGTTACTGTTATGCTGCACTTTCGCTAGCCTTCTGAGGACGACTAATCGTTTTGATTAATTCCGTAGAGAACTTCCCATGGGAGGCTAAAGCGATTTTTTCAGCATAATTAGTCTCCCCAGTAAAATCGGTCCGAGGGAGGGAACCTTTTTTCATCCACTTATAGATGGAACGAACACTGCAACCACAAGCAGAAGAGATCGTAATAACACCGACCTCTTTAATGGCTTCTGTGAGCGTTGGGAGTGTATCTTTGTACATATGAACCCCACTTAATGAACTTAAAGTACATATTATGACGGAACTGATAGTTCACGCAAGTAAACCTATTATTGAACTCATGGTTCATGAGGAAAAAGCGCGACAAGACTTCTCCAAAAGGCTAGCGCTGGCCTGTGATAAAGCTGGTTTTCAAGTTCATGGTCGACAGGCAGAAATTGCCAAGAAAATGAAGCTAACGCCTAAAGCAGTTAGTAAATGGTTTAACGGGGAAGCAATACCACGACGTGGAAAGCTGCAAGAGTTAGCGGCTATGATAGGCACGTCTACAGCATACCTGCTGGGAGACGCTCTTGAAGACGGTGTTAGTAAAAAGAAACCCAACATATCTAAAGATGTATTTCGTATTGATGTTTTAGATCTTGCCGTGAGTGCAGGACCAGGTACTTACCTCATTTCAGATTATGTTGAGGTACTTTACGCCATCGAGTTCACAACCGAACACGCCCGGTTACTCTTCGGAAATAGATCCTGTGAGGATGTCAAAGTCATGACTGTTAACGGCGATAGCATGACCCCTACACTCGTATCAGGAGATCGTTTGTTCGTAGACGTTTCCGTTCGTAGCTTTCATACAGATGGTGTTTATTCATTCGTTTACGGAAAGACTTTTCATGTTAAACGTCTTCAGATGCAGGGTAATCGGTTAGCTGTACTCTCTGACAATCCTACCTACGAGAAATGGTATATCGAAGAGGATAGTCAGGATCAACTTTACGTTATGGGAAAGGCGCTGATTCACGAATCAATAAAATACAATCGGCTATAATAACTCACTGTTTTTATGATGATTAATAGGTCGCGATATGAGTGAAGAACTTAAGCAAAATGAACGTCTTGCAGACCCTCAGCTAGCACGCAAATTGACAATGTTACAATTGCAAGAATACTTCCATAACCTAGAGCAAAAGAAAGGAGGTGATTGCTTATGTCCCCTATGTGGAAGCACTCATTGGTATATTCCCGCAAGCCCTGAATCAATTACGCACCCGCTAATACTGACCATGCCTATACCTGCTCAAAAAGGGATAGGCATTTGGGTTTATCCTATCTACTGTAAAGAATGTGCCCATATGATCTTGCTTGAAGCATCTCAAATTGTTAAACATTTTGTTGATGCAGGCAAGCTATGACCACATCTGCACTTCATTATTACCCTGCATGTGATGATTTCGATACAAGGAACTATCCTGATAGTGATAGACTTGAAAATAGGCAAGGCGACATCATGTATGTTGCTAGGTTGGTTGATTCAGATACCCTAGAGGAGGTTGATATGTCAATAAATACAAACCAGCCACTCACTCTGGGTTGGGCTATTGGACTTTGTATATCCACAGTTATCGCTGTGATTTTTTGCGCAGGTGGCGTTTATCTGAACTTGCAGAGTGACATAAAAGACGTGAGAAGTGACGTCATCACAAGTCGTGATAAGGCTTCTGATGGAACTGAATCACTAAGAAGCGACACTCGTTCCGATGTAGCCGGTTTACGAACTGACATTAACTCTGGTATTGATAAGCTTGATGCCAAACTTGTAAAGCTTGATTCGGATATAACATCTATAAAAACAGATATCGCGACCATCAAAGCTAAACAAGAAGCTATCACTAACTAACCCGGCACCCGCGCCGGGTTTTAATTTTCCTATCCCCAGTTCATCTGTTCGTTCTTTGAGTATCAAATTTTCTGCATCATTAGTCTTTTCCTTCCGCTAAAAATACATTCCACCTCCATATTATATTTATCTCGATCTATATCTAAACCATTTCGAAAATGATGTGGAAAATTAACTTTAAAATCATAACGTTGCATTTGTAAAATAAATAAATGTACTTTTGGTACTTTACATAATTGAACTATTGGTACATATTTGGTTCATCAACAGCGAACAGGCAGGACGCCCACGAAGTAGCCGCCAGTGGCGTATGAATGACTGGATGATTCGCGAGTGACAAAAGCGCCCTAATGGACGCTTCGCTCTTTGAAAATTTGGATCCCCATATCTAAAAACCTTATTTTGGTTTAGGCACAGGCCGAGGCCTTGGAGGAACATGGCTATCAGGTCTAGGACGTTCCTGAACTATATTAGAAAGACTTCTCATATTTTCTCCTTGAAATTATTTCTCGACTCTTGGCGGTCTTGGTCTGGGAGGTACATGGAATGGTTCGATAGGTTTATCAGTTTTCATAGACTCGTCACAGAATTTATTTTGTAGGTTTAGGCGGATTAGGTTTTCTAGGCGTTTGCAATGGAGGGATATGTTCCATTGCTGGTTCACTCATCTTTGGCGTCATTATGTTCATCATTCCTGTTTATTGGATAACCACCTGCAAACCATGACAATGCCGCCTCCAAGCGTGTCAAACCCTTTTCTATTTCAACATCGTAGTAAAGGGATGTCACCACTACGGCAGGATATTCAAGCGAGCGCCAAGGGTTGCTATCGTTATTTTGAATCTTAATATACTGTTGTAACAATTCAACCTCTGATAGCGAAGGTGCCTGCACAAGCAGTTGCTTATAATGCTTCATTTGTTCTTTAGAAACAGCAGCTTCCTCTCCAAAACGATAAACTAACTGTAGAACAGAAAGGATTGCTACCAAAGCCCCAAATACGAAATAATTACTGAATGGTGCAAAAACAGAAAATCCAAGAACTATCAGTATTAGAGTAATTAGCTTGTCGATTCTAGCAAGTAACGTGTAATTCATTCGCTCTAACACAAATGAATAGTAGATATTAAAATTGCTATCATCTCTGTTCATAATCATCTCTTAGCATCTTGATAACCCTGTTTTGGTTCAGGAGGCATTTACTTAATGGTAACAAGTAATACTCCATAACCATGATTAGTCTTTTTATTGAGTCCATACATTTTGGGGTATCCAGACTAACCGATTATGTAATATTGGGGAATAGCAGGATAAGTCGGACTTTATGTGGCTAAAAGCCAGTCAAGCTTTTTAAGCTTGCCATTAATCTATCCTTGATACTTGCTCGATGTATCAACCTTGGAGAACGCGCTCCCCAATTGTGGAGAAACTAACAGGCGGTTGCAGCCGCCCGTTTCACTAAGTGCCCCACTTGGGGTGCTTACTGAAACGAACCTCATGATTTTTCATCGCTATTTTGCGAGGGATTCGTGCAACCAAAAATCAGCGTCGTGCAGGGCGCATATAACACGGAGAAACTATCCATGACGAACACCGAGTTACAACCACGCATGACCAGAGAGCAACTGATCGATGCAGCTCGTAAAGCAGCCCCACTCCTTCCGGCTGCTTATAGCAGCATCATGACCGAACTCGCTAACCGTCTGGATTACACCAGCGTGGCCCTATCTGAATCAATGGAACAGCTTAAAGCTTTAGCAGGCGAGAACACGACATTACGAGAGGATGTTACGAGCTGGGCCAAGGAGTGCGACCGTATCGTCGAACGTCACACCAAGACCCGAAGCAACATGCATCTGCTGGAAGCCCAACGCGAACTGCGTGAGCTCACTCTCGTGACCGTTGCTGTAAAAAACGAAGGGGATATTTGATGGCGGCTAACTCATTCAAACAGATGACTCAAGGTGGAGTCATTAAGCGTACTGACACCGGGATGTTCATCAGCCTGGATGATATTCACGTTCGTGAAGGTTTTAATATCCGTGAAAACGACGAACGTACGCGGCTGGCTAACGATGACTTATTTGATTACCTGATTAGTGGTGGCGTCGTTCCCCCAATTGAGGTGGTGCCTCGTGATGAGGGTGGTGTTTACATAGTTGAAGGACATCGCCGCCATCTTGCTTATCAGCGTTGTAGAGATGCCGGAAAACCTGTCAACCGCATTCATATCATGCCGTTTTATGGAAATGACCTGAAGCAAAAAGCACGTATTTTTACCAGCGCAAGTCAACTGTCGCTGTCCCCTATCGATCAGATTAACGGAATTCGCGATTTCGCTCCATTCAACCTTACTCCTGCTGAGATAGCGAAAGAGATCCACAAGTCAGTGGCATGGGTCGAAAAATTGATAGCACTTAGCAATGCAAATCACGATGTTCAAAAAGCTGTTAAGGCTGGAGAAGTTTCAGTTGATGTTGCTATTGAGCGTGTCCGTGAGTATGGCGAAGAAGCAGGGAAGGTTCTGCAACACGATAAAGCCGTTGCCGCAGCCCAGGGTAAAACGAAAGTTACCCGCAGTTCTATCGCGCCGGAACTCAGTATTAAAACCGCGCGCCGATTTGTAGAGCTCATGTCCATGGCAACGATCAGTGATGATGGTGTTTTCACTGTGGAAGGTGCAGCACTGGCAGAAGCCCTGTCCATTATCGACGAGCACAAAACCATTGCTGAAGCGCGGGAAACCTATCGTATGTCACAGCCAATTCCGACGACTGAGATTCGCGGCAGAACCCTGTATGTGATGCTGGATGGTAAAGAAATCGGCAGCGCCATTATTTATCGCGGCAAAAACGTCACCTTGAATTTGGACGGCAAACAGATTGTCGCCAACCAGTCAAAAGCAGTGGCCCACTTCGTCAAACAGTACAAACTTCAGCAGGAAATTCATCATGACAACAACCAATAAGCCAATGACCGGTGAGCAACTGGATGAACTGATGACTGTTGCAGTGAATATGCAGCGCGATTGTGAAAAAGCATGTGACCGCCCTGCTGCTATGTTCGCGTATGCAGTTCAGGTAGCTGTTCTGGAAATTCGTGATGTTCGTTCTCAGCTTGCGAAGGTGGGTGCGGAGAATGCGGGGCTGAAGAAGTACATCTGCGATGAATGCTACGTCGAGAACATCAAAACTGGTGCGGCAAAATGTGCTGGTCTTGGTATGCCTGAAACCCCAGCGACCTCCGCTTTCCTGGCTGAAGTGCGTGCCAGCGGTGTTGATGCTGCTATCGAGCACCTGCTTAAAAAATTCGAAGGCACTGGTCACATTGGCGTTCCGGTGATGTCGCTTGAATCGCTGGCTAAGAAACTTCGCCAGGGAGGTGCGGTATGAAAAACCGTAAGGCAAAAATCATTGTCCTCCGTGCTTTGAAAAACTGCTATCCGCGTCAGTGGCTAAACGTAAGTAATCGCCGAATGGTTCTCTTCTCGCTAGGTGGTGTTAGCCGTGAAGGCCATCAATTCAAAAAGAGCGCAGCGCAGAACCGGTGGAAAAATCACGCGAGGTATTTGTAATGAGCATGACAACGAATAAGCAGACACTCGACGCACAAACAAGAGCGGAATTGCGGAAGCGCTATACACCACCAGAAATTCCAAAGTGCAGCGTCTGTGGCGGAGAACTATCAATCCAGCGCTGTGGTGGCGGAGAGCCTACAGTGTACGCCTGTGATGGTTATGAGGCTGACCACGAAAACCCTGGCATGGTGCGTCGTGCTGCAGGCAGGGATATCGCAGATAAGCATTACGAGGAGTCTCGTTATATCGACTGGATAAAAGGCGGTGATTCTGACGTTTTGGCGCTGCTGGACGAACTGGAAGCCGCAGAACTGCGGAATGCTGAGCTTAATAATTTTCAGCAGTCACGCCAGCGCGCTCTTACGCTTTTGAACGATGCATCTACAGAAAATCTGTGGGAAACGATCGGTCGATTGAAGACTGTAATCAGCGGAGATTGTCGCAGTGATGCTGAAATCCACGCTGCCACAGATAAGGGGGAGTGAGATGATCCAGAAATGGAAACACGATGAGCTTGCTCACGACCTCGCCGAGCATCTTCGCCGTAATACAGCGAGGGTTTGCTGGGAGGATATGCAGCTTGGGCCTGCGGGAACATGTCGCCCCGATGTTTATGCAATGGCCCACAGCTACAGTAAATTCTGCCCTGTTGTCTATGAGGTCAAAGTCAGTGTGAGCGACTTCCGGGCTGACGTGACGGCAGGCAAATACACGAAGTACTTCAAGTACGCAGGCGGCGTTGTGTTTGCTGTTCCAGAAGGTCTTCTCAAGAAAAGCGATATCCCAGACGGCTGCGGCCTAATGATCCGTAAAGAATCTGGCTGGCACACATTGAAAGGGCCAACCATACGCCAGTTGGATAACCTTCCGCGTGATGCCTGGATGAAGCTACTGATGGACGGCATGACCCGGCAAGTCGAGCGGACGCAGGTGAAAAGTCGTGTTCTCCACACTTACTTCGTCGACCAGCGGTTAATGAAGAAACATGGTGGTGAAATCGCTGAGTTGGTTTGCCGCGCCTATCGTTCGCGTGAAAATCTTGAGCGCGAAATCGAATCTCAGGAACAACGTCGCAAGGAAGTGCGTCAGGAAGGCGAAGAAGAATTGGTCCGCAGACGAAAGCGTCGTGAAGAGGCTGAAGAGCGACTGACCGATGCGCAACGTGATCTTGCAAAAGGGTTAGGACTTGAACCTGATGTTCCGATGCACATTTTAACTCGAACACTTTGGGATGCAACCCGCCGCCTGGCTGGTGATGAAGAAGTTAAACGGCTGCGAAAGGTGCTGAGTCGACTGGAGAGTACCCTAACTGAAGGCATGGCAACACTGCCGGGGGAAAAAGCATCACCACAGCAGGAGGTAAAGTCATGATCAAGGGAAAACTCATCAGTAGCCAACGCTACCTTGATCAGGAAAAGGTAGCGGACAGAGCCATACGGTTTAAGCGCTTCATCGTCTCAGTTTATCCGATAGTTTTGCGCGGTCAGCAATATACGATCCTGATGGATGGGCATCACAATTACGCGGCTGCAAATATTGCTGGGGTGGAGCCTGATTATCGTCAGATTGGTAAGAAGGTATTGAGAATCATTGGCGGTATGAGTGAACGTGAGCGTGAGGCGTTCTTCATAAACAATCTTACCGATAGTGATTATTACTCTGTGGAAACTGGTGAGGTCGTTCAAGACCTTTTGTTACCAGACACTTCATGCCGATTACAGGTCCATGCTGGTAATCAGTGGATGTTGGGCAGGTAGTCATGGTGAGCAAACTCAATCAGCGGCGAACGCGCCGCCTTAAATCCGACATAGCCAGGTGGATGGCAGAAGCGCGGGACTGGCAGCAGATAGCAATGGAGCATGCCGACGAGATAGACAGGCTCCGAAATCTGGTTATACGCGTGCCAATGCCGGTGATTGTCCCGCGTGATATGGCCCACCAGCTCTATCACACCGAAACTAAAAGATGTCGTACCTGCAATGATGGTCTCCGTGGCGGATGCTCATCTTGCATATTCAATAAACAATAACCGGGTGCAGCCGGAAATAGTGGAGGATGTATGAGTACAGATTTTATGAAAGAAGAGGAAGTGATGAACCTTCTTGGGAAAAAGAGAACGGCGTTGTGGCGACTTCGCACCAAATACGGTTTTCCATCACCGGTATTGACGCACCCATCTAAGTACAGCAGATCGGCGGTTGAGAAATGGATTCATGAGGGTGGTGTTAACCGAGCTGTTTGATGTGCCAAAAAATCTTATCAGCATACAGCTCGTACGCTTCTTTCTGTTCAGTTAGCCAGTCATGCTTGTTGTACACGGCCATGACCCCGCCAAGTTCGTGCCCCAGCATCTTTTCGGTGACATGGGGCATGATTCCTTCAGCAGATAAATTAGTAACCAGAGAACGCCGGAAGTCGTGCGTGGTCCATTCAGGAATATCTATCGTCCCACGTAACTTTTTCATATAGGTGTTACATGATGAACGATCGATTGCCCTATCCAGATACTGGCCGGGAAACAGCACGTTATTACCAGAGCTAAGAAGCCTTTCGACATACGGCTTTATCTGGTCAAAGATAGGTCGTCTGATAATGTTCCCCATCTTTGAATGCTCCTCTGGTGTTGTCCAGATCAGATCGTCCATATTGAACTCGTCTTGAGTAGCCAGGCGAAGTTCTGAAAGCCTAGGTCCCCAAAGCAATATCATCTGATGAAGTACTTTGTTTGATGAAACAATTTTAGAATTTTCGAGGGCAAGCCATACCTTCGCGAGTTCGGTATACGTTAATACGCGCTTCCCGGTATCTGGCTTTTTCCCTATATTTTTGACACTCAATTTCATAACTTCGCACGACGGTATGAGCTGTCGGCTGATGCACCAGTTGATAACTGAGCGCAACTGAACAAGCAACACCCTCGCCTTCTTGTCGTTATATTCTTCCTGCTTATCAAAAAATCTGACCCAGGATGAGATCGGAATGTTTGCAACTGGGGCATCAGGAAATTGTGTGTACATGGTGTTGTACACAACTGACTTATACAGTGTCATGGTATTGGGTTTTAGTTTAGAGGCGTACTTATCCCACCACTGATCAAGGCAGTCCTTCAGCGTTAATTCACCATCTTCTCTGGCAAAATAATTTTTTGGGTTCAGTCCCTTCATGTACAATGCGCGCATCTCACCGACGATCACCCTCGCATCCTTCAAAGAGGTTGCCGGGTAACGGCCTACAGTGATTCGCACCGGCTTGCCATCCCACCTGTATCGGTACTGGAAAGCTATAGTGCCAGCGGGGGTTATGCGAGCACTCAAGCCATCGCCATCCGTTATTTCAGGTGCGCCTGAATATGATTTCCCGCTGATGTTGCGAAGCTTTGTGTCGCTGAGTGCCACTGATAAGTTTCCTGTACACAAGAAGTAAACTGATTCTGTACTCATTGTGTACGCAATGGCAAGTGAACGAACGTAAATTCAGGGCAAACAGTAGCGAACAAAAAGAACCGATTAAAAACTTAGTTCTTGCTGCAAGTTGAGTAAACACGGTAACATTCACCACACCGCGAACAAAGAGAATCAACTCCGGTCGAAGTCCCCTTAGTTAAATGGATATAACGAGCCCCTCCTAAGGGCTAGTTGCAGGTTCGATTCCTGCAGGGGACACCATTGAGACTTCTCGTTATATCTACCAAATCCCACTTAGCCTGAAATCAGCCGTTACTCCTCTTTTCTCGACTTAGCAATCTCAACGATTCCTACCCCTGTTGAACGTTATTTACTCCGTGTTCAAAAAATTATCCTCTTCCACCCGAGTAAAAACCTAAATGTGTTTGAACCTGTGCCTGATAGACAACGTCATCCGGTCATTCTTGTTATCGGCCTGGTAAACCGCCGCTGCGTTTGTGAAATTACTGTTTAGGGTAACGAGGCTGCTGACGTAATACATCCCCGGTGCTGGCTTTTATGTTGCATGTAGCGGGGACAGAGATGCAGCAAGCCAAGTCTGTACAAAATCAGGTCGGTGTAACACCTGCCCTTCCACCATGAACTCGGTAATATTTGGCTGGCGAGATTTCAGCCTGTAGACTGGCAGCGTTATTTTATTCACATTGATCTTTGCGCGATCCGAAATGGGCTGCGGCTCTATTGCGTTGCTATAATTGCCCATTAAAACACGTTTCATACGCAATTCAGACTTTTTCTGTGCGCCGCTTGTATGCAAAAAACCGGATTGTGACGCGAGCCTGATAAAATAACAGACAAGACAATCTCAAAACGATAAATAAAGACAGTTAAGCGAAAATCCGGGAAATAAACGTTGAGCCTCAATGACTATATTAACCGTCAAGAATACATAATCATTTCCGATTACAATTCATCTTTACGTGACCGATATATTCCAGAAGGTACATCCCTCCCGGAAATGCGGGTCCGTGCAAGTTTTATGGAAAGTAAACTGCGCACCAAACTTGTATCTCTTTGAGTTATCTATACAATGTTATGTCTGCTGGGCATCAACAGACCACCACCTCGCGTGTACCTCGTCAACAACGCCGCTGATTCAATCATGCTGACGGCAATTCCAGTACTGTTCCTCGCAATATCATCCTCAATGGAGACACCTTGAAAATTTTACTCTTACTCAGCCTCATCACCCTCATAAGCTCACCGTCGTTTGCCGCCACCGCTATTCGGCTCTCCTGTTCTTTACGGAGCAGTGTGACCATCTCTCACTTTAAAT
>Ga0209281_1000613_pt1 | contig 40172 bp, 37 predicted proteins | sample MedtruBG_FD_187514 | JGI IMG/M metagenome (GOLD analysis project Ga0209281, IMG submission 187514) | Root nodule microbial communities of legume samples collected from California, USA - Medicago truncatula BG (SPAdes) (version 2) | ecosystem: Host-associated > Plants > Roots > Nodule | place... | reverse complement strand
GTTCCGAAAAGGTATCCCGCCGCATCGCACAGATGGAAGCCGACCTGAACCGGCTGCAGAAAGAAAGCGATGCGCTGACCGGTCGGGTGGATGACCCGACAGTGCAGCGTCCGTTGCGTCAGACCCGCGCTCGTAAACCGTTCCCCGAATCACTCCCCCGTGACGAAAAACGGCTGCTGCCGGCAGAGGCATGCTGCCCGGACTGCGGCGGTGCGTTGAGTTACCTGGGTGAGGATGCAGCCGAACAACTGGAGCTGATGCGCAGCGCCTTCCGGGTTATCCGGACCGTGCGGGAAAAACACGCCTGCACAAAATGCGACGCTATCGTGCAGGCCCCCGCGCCTTCACGCCCCATCGAACGGGGTATCGCCGGGCCAGGGCTGCTGGCCCGAGTGCTGAGTTCAAAGTATGCAGAGCATACCCCTCTGTATCGTCAGTCAGAAATATACAGTCGCCAGGGTGTGGACCTGAGCCGTTCACTGCTGTCGGGCTGGGTGGGTGCATGCTGCAGACTGTAACTCCACGCCGTTCTGCTCAAACAGTGAGAGGCAAAGTTTTTCGGCATAACGCCAGTTCACATCCGGGCGAGCCGGATGTGTCAGCTTACTCAGTTCATCACGCAGGGCGGCATAATCCGGCAGCAGTCGCGGGTCGCCGCCGGTTTTTAACGTTTTATGCATAGTCATCCTGTTGCTCCTGCAGATCCACGCCGGCAAATTTTGTCAGTTGACGACTGATGCTGTTTTCTTTGTAGCAGGTCACCAGCAGCGAACGCGTTGCGCGCGTAAACGCGACATAAAGCGCCGGGATGGCTTCCGACTCATCCTCAGCAGCTTTATGAACAAAAGACGCATTGATGACGGCAACGTAAGGAAATTCAAGACCTTTACTGCTCTGGAAAGTCATGAGGTGTACAACATCGTCGCGATGTGAATAGGCTTTTTTATCCCCGGAGGTAAAGCTAATAGCGGTGGGTATCTTATGCTGCTCCAGCAATACAGTGAGCCTGTCTGCTGAATAACGTGTCGGGCACAGCACAGCAATATCTCCCCAGCGGCCTGCAACCACGTGTTGCGCCTTCAGCCATGCCACAACACGACGGGCCTCCTCCGCTTCAGAATGGCATAATTCAATATCAGGAATATCACCCTCCTCTCCGCAGGCCTCCGGCAGCACCAGAGGGAGCTCCTGATTATGATGACTTTCAAAATAGTCGCGTGAGAAGGCGTAAGCGAAATTGAGAATGCGGCAGGGGTTACGGTAGTTAACCCGAAGGACTGACGTTCGCCCCTGGGCCTGGATACCCACACTCGCCAGCGAAAAGTTAAGTGCTCTCTCACGTCGGTACAGGGACTGCGCATCATCGTACATCAGCAGCAGTGAACGGGTTGTGTTATCAAACAACCGGGCGATTAATGAAAGCCAGCGCTGGTCGAAATCATGACCCTCGTCAATCAGCACGGCATCATAACCACTGTCGGTCACGGCACCGCTGTTAACCGCATCTTCCAGCGCGGTAAAACAGTTATCAAAGTAGAGCCCTTCACCGCTCACATTGAGTTTGAATTTTCGGGCAGCACTCGCGCACCAGTCGTGGAAATGATACACGTGCACTTTACCCGACAGCCCTCTTTCAGCAACACATTCACGGATATAGTTTGCCAGGATAATATTAAAACACAGCACTAATACAGGACGCGTTGTCGTTTCTGAAAGATACAGACAACGGTAGAGTAAAATGAGAGTCTTGCCGAAACCCGCCACGCCATGTATGACGCGGTGCCCTTCCCCGAGATTACGGGCCAGAACCTCCTGCTGCAGGTCCATTACCCTGCAGACCTGATTATTTTTTTTCTTTGACCGAATCGCAATCTCCGGGAACAGGTGCTGGCGTAAAATATCCCTGACAGCCGGAGTGACTTTCGGTCTGAAACGAGTGGTAAACAATCCCGAAATTTTAGAACGAAAAGCAGATGAAGAAACAGACTCAGTCATTTCATCCTGACAAATCGTCAGTGCCCGGGGAAATATGGATTCCACTGCCCCGTCGGCAGAGAGGGAGGTCAGTTGCTGGCGGGTGATATTGGTAAAAACAACACCATAAGCCCAGGCAATATTGAGCTTACCTTTGTACAGGCCGGTATTTTGCTGCAGTTTCGGTTGACGGGATAACGATTCGACGGTCGCACAGGCATACTCCCTGACCTGTACCAGCGGATTTTGTTCCCGCTTTTCTCCCTGTGCAGTCAGGAGAGTCACAGTCTGCGGGTCAATATGCTGAAGGGTGCTCAGCTTCCAGTCTTTGACTTCAAGAAAAATAAGGCCGTTTGCGGGATCGATAATAACAAAATCAGGATGCCTGTATTCCCGCCCCACAGGAATGTCATACCAGATAAGGCAGTCCTCCCCGAGATGTGATTCAAGGCGCTGGGCTACGCGTCGCTCCCCGTGCGTCATTCTCCCGGAACATAGCGTCAGGGACGTCATTAATTTCGCCATACAATGTTATCCACTTATGTGCAGTGCATCAGCGGAGCCCTGCAATAGCTCCGCTGTAAAAATTTCATAATATGATGTTATGCAGCTTCGCTTTCTGCATATTCGAGACTCTGCAGGTAATGCAGCGCCACCGGGTCAGCAATATATTCAACCTGCCCGTGGTGACGCTCCACCTCATCGATAATTCTGCTGAGCTCGACCCGGAAAAATTCCTTACGCAGGTTAACCCTGTTGATACGGTAGCTTTCCAGATGGTCGTGAAGTGTCTTTTCAAGTGCGGGGGCGTCATCGCAGGAAATCATGGCGTGGACGTCAAAATCAAACGGCACGGCTGCCCCGCTCAGTTCTTTCACGCGCTCCATAGGCTCCAGCCGTCGGGTCATGCCGATTTTGAAGACGTTTTCGCCGAAGGAGCCGATATTCGAAATCACATACACATGTCCCTGCTTTGTAAGCTGGGCCATGGATTTGGCGCGCTCATACTGCTGATGTACTTCCTGAATTTTCTGCTCCAGCGCCAGGCGCTGTCTTTCCAGCTCTTCCCTGTGGGCACCTTCGGCTGCAAGCAAGGCTTCGTCCAGTAAACGCTGCTGCTCAGCAAGACGCTGCTCTTCCTCTTCTGCTTCGCGCTGCTGCTGCTCCAGCTCATCCTGACGCTGTTTTTCTTCCCGCATCTGACGCTTGAGCTCAGCCTGGTATTCTTTTTCTTCCTGCGCTTTTTCCAGCAGGGCAATCTTATCGAGAAACTGCTGTTTTACGCCTTCCCAGTCGGCGTTATCGTCAAGTTCCAAAAAGGTGATTTTTTCGCTGATAGCCGCGTAAGCTTCTCTTTCCTTGCAGAGCTGGTCATATTTACTTTGCCAGTTATTTACCGTGGTACCAGAAAGCAGTGTTTTGACTTTGAATTTATACGCGGAGTCCACAATACGCTGTAGTGCCCGGGAGGCTTTATTTCTGGCATTGTGAAATTCATCCCACTGACCAGAAAGCTGTTTCTTTTCCTGATACAGGCCACGGGCCACTTCAGTACTGACGGTTTCTTCAAAGGCTTTCTCTTTCTGCGCCAGGTCCGACACGGCCTGTTCAAGCTCCGCTGATTTCTTCCTGAAGCCCCGGTAAATAAAAACCCGCAGTACCAGCGCAACGGCTATCACTAAACCAAAGAACAAACCGATAACGCCAGCCGGATTAGAAACAAATTCAATAAATTGCTCATTAAGATTGATTAATGCTCTTACCGCGACATAAACACCCCAAGCAATTGCGCCAAGAATAACCAGGATGATACCTGCTGCATTGTCATCTTTTTTTCTTCGTGCCATGTTTTATCTCTTTCCTTTTTTCTTTCAATCCTGATTATTTAATCTGAATAACGGGCAAGGGACCTTTGCCATAACAGATTAATACTGGTTCCCTGAGCAAATCGGTAAATGGGTGTATCCGGGCTTGCTGGCCATATAGAGAGGAGCACATGTGGGCTGCCGGGGTTGTGTGCTGACCGGTTCGTCGTTTTCCGCAACGTGCTGCGGTTTCTGATTTTTCGCAGCTGTCACCTTTTTCGTCTGCATTTTGCGGGTGGAGGTGGAAGGTTTTGCCGGGTTGCGGACTTCTGAGGAGCCATACCCGGAACAGAATCGCTTCGACTGGCTCAGGCTCCCGTCGTTACAGACAAACCGGCCATCAGATGTGCAGTGTGCGATTCCACCTTTTGAGCCGGAGCAGGGTTGCCTTCCACGCGCAGCGTCGGCTTGTGCCGTAAACAGTACTCCTGAAACCAGGAGAAAGATTAATTTTCTCATTTCCATATCCGTGATTTATTTCGTTATATCGGGACTCTGTTTCCTCGTCAGCTATTGACTGTTTCGCCAGGTAAATACGCAATAACTAACAGGCAAAAAAATAACTATTACTCATTCCGATTCCGCTATGGAAGGAGCGCTAAAATCAGGCTAAAAAACGCGCTTTCATCAAAACGTTGTCCGGGCCGGGATAAAGCACCAGGAGGAGTAAAGGTCCAGTCACTCACGCTACCTGAACGCATGAATAATCGCCCCAGGGAATTCACCAGCCCTCCCTTATGGAAGGTCACTTCCACGCACCCCGTCACGCTTTGGCCGTACAGAAATATCGGCATAAATTTTACAGACCGGTCGTCGTAACGCAGGATGATACCCGAGATATCAAAAGCCCCGCCTTCCACCAGCAGATCCGTGACGGATGTAGTCAGCATCTCCGGCGTCAGTCCGGTACCCATCAACCATTCGCCCATCTGCTCCTGAAGCTGCCCCATTCGCAGGCGAAACTCCGCAATATCGGCCTGACTCTTACCGGCAGACGTAACCGGAGCGGACTGTCTGGACTGCAGTATTTTGAGAAACTGTGATTTTGCTGACATGGTGTTACCTGGCCTTATATACGGGTCTGAGCGTCAAGATATTGTTGCTGTTTGAGGTGACGTATCAGCACGCGACCTTCAGGCATAAACTCCGTGCCATAACGCACCAGGCCGATGCCTTTTAGCTCAGCATCAATGGCATAACGCAGTTCACCGGGTGTGGTCTGCTCCTGGAGCACCACCGCAATCCGCCTTAGCCGGGGCTCATATTTCAGCAGCACACCGGAGAGCGTGTCCATCAGGTCATGCTCGGTACCCGGCAGCCCGTGAATGATGGTCGTCATATCCGGCAGCCCATAGTCAGGCAAATGCGCCAGCGTCCCGGCACGGCAGTTCAGAATACGCTGCATGTTGTCCAGCACCGAGAGGATGGTCTGGTTCTGTTCGCTGACCTGATGCAGGTCGAGCCCGCCCGTGAAATTGTTATAGAGCGCTTCATACAGCGACGGACGCGGTGACTCACTCATCTTTCAGCGCCTTCAGGGTCAGGCGGTTGTTACTGGCCTCAATCACCCGGGCTTTATCCGGATCGAGGTCGTCACGGCTCAATACCACCCGCCAGGTGTTGTTCACCTGGTCCGGCGACATAAACATGCCAGCCACTGCGACATACTGTGCATTTTCATCCATCGGCATATCCACCATCACCGCCCCACCCGGCTGCAGGCGGATGTCTTTCTCAGCCACCAGGTCTGCCTTGATGGCCTGGCTGTCAGCCTTAAACAGTGACGGGTAGTCGGTGGTATCAAAGGTTTTGCGGTCCTTAAGCTGGTAAATGCGCACCACCGTCGACAGTGCCACACCACCAGCATTGCTGTTGACGGCCTCACGGGCGTGGATATCAAGGTGGAGGTTTTTTACCTGCTTATAAAAAATCGATTTGCTCACAGCAACAGTGCCGTCTGTCACTTTTTGAGTCAGCCCACAGCCAGCCAGTATCAGTGTGATACCGGCGGCCAGCGCAGCCAGAGGAAATTTACCAGCGGTAATCGCCATCTTCATCGGTCTCCCTGCGGTGAATATTTTCCTGTACCCGCTCATAGCGGCCAAGATTGATGGTTATGGTTTTGCGATGTGCGGCGGTATTTGCCGCATTCAGCGGTCGCATTACGGCAGTACGACCCAGCTGCACGGCGCCTGCCTGCGGTTTACTGCTCATGGTCGCGTCAGGCAGCAGATTGCGGTCGACACACAGTTGCAACCGCACATCGAGGCGAGAGCCCAGATAGACATTCAGCAGCGCCATCAGGTCCGTGTGAAGCTCGCCACCGGGCAACCAGCCCTGCACTTCTGCCGGATTGGTGGAGGTCAGGCGCATCAGCACCTGACTGTTCACATCGGTGGCATAGTTTCCCATCACCGGACGACTGGTCAGGGTGACTGGCTGACTGACGCTCATGGCCAGTGGTTTTTTCAGTGGCACACGGCGCTTGTCGTGGTGCCAGATTTTCGCCTCAGTGTCAGGTGCCAGCAGGTGCACAAGGGAGGCCATGCCTTCTGCCGTTCGTCCCGGCAGCAACATCACCGGCAGCAGTGCCAGAAAGCGTGACGCAGGAGCGGCGATGCTGTCCGTACAGCCGTCGATGCCAAGCCCTGCCAGGCCCAGCAGATACTGCGATATATTGTCCTTACCGCCCGCTTCAAAGCTCGCCGGGTAAGAGTATTTGCGCCAGATGCGGTAGTACTGGGCAATTAGCCGGTGGTTGAAGATATCGAGGAAATCCGCCGTGGCCTCATAGCCTTCCCGACGCTGGGTGATGTCATCGATATAGTGCGTCGGCAGTGGGGACTCCACGCCGTAGAGCCCCATAAAGGTGATGCGCACTGTCGGCGGCAGATGGGCATGATCAGACGGCTCAATCCCTTTGATTTCAGAGGCCGGGAAACCCATGCCCGGATGGGGCCGGAAGCGAACCGGCTCATGGCGTACCTGCCAGCTGCTGCCGATAACCGGTTTACCCGGCTGGCTCTGTTCGAGTATCTGGCAGAAGCGATAAAAGTTCATATACGGCATATACTGCCGTAGCCGCTCCATCAGCCGGGCAGGCGTGGACTGTGATTCTCTTTCCACCGGATGCATTTTCCTTCTGGCTGTACGATGAGGGTGAGCTGGTTGAACTGGTTCATGTCGGCATACAGCGCAAAGAACCGGTTGAGCATTTCACCAAAGAGGTGAATATCCCCCTCGCCGGTGAAGCCGTTGCTGTCGAGGGTCACTTCGATATCCAGCCCCCGCAGCAGGTAGCCCTGCTCAAAGCGCTGCAGGCGGTGGTGTTCGACATGCTGAATCGCCTCCAGACGGCGGGTGTTCAGTTCATCTTCCTGCCAGTTGTAGAGTGCCAGCGTCCCGCGCAGCACTTCGGCAGTGCTCATCATGTTCAGGAACCCGGAACCGAGGTGGCTCAGTACCCGCCAGTGAAAACGGTCTTCCGCAGGCGGGTAAACCGGCAGCGTGGGTTTGCAGAGGTTTTTCACCGTCAGCGGCGTCTGTACCACATGCTCACAGCGGTCAAGCAGTGTGCTCTGCAGCGCCCGGCGCGGTAACTGGCCGTTGGTACCGGTGATTTGCAGTGATACGGCCTCACGCTCAAACAACCGGTCATCTTCCCACTGGTGACCACCGAGGATAAGCCAGGTGTCATACAGTCCGGTGACGCCCCGCTTAACGCGGGTGTGGTAATAACGAGGCGGGGCGTGACGGCGCATCATCCCGCCCTTGTGGCGGAAGCTGCTGAACGGCACGTATTCCGCATCACTGGTGCGGTTTGAGCCGGTGACCGAATCCACGGCATAAATCTCGGTGTGACCGTCCTGCAGTCGTTTAGGGCGCAGCAGGTACTCACTTTCAAGCCCGGTGATGGTGAGAGGGTCCGCTTCCAGGGTGAACAGGTTAATCACCGGTACACAGTGCAGACGAACCGCGTCATCGGTGACCGGCAGGTCTGATGGCCACGGCATACTGAACACGACTTCGATGTCGAAGTACTCTGCGCCAGCAGGCGGCGTAATGCCGTCCAGACCGTTGAGGTGGACAAACATAAACTTGTCGCGGAAGGTGAAGTACTCCAGCAGCAGCTGGTAGCCGCTGAACGCCGTATCGCCTTTCGGCCACAGCCCGTCCTCCTCTGCAAATCCACCCGGTGAGAAGTACCCGTCGAGGCGAATGCGGTCGGTCTGCCCGGGAAGGCGCATATACAGGGCAGCCTGACGTTTAGTCAGCATCAGGTGCAGCTGGCTGCTGACGGGTGCATCCGCGCCGAGATAGAGACTCAGGTGACTGAGGTCAGCATGAGACCAGTCCGCCTGGGTGCTGCAGGCAAAACGCATCCGCAGCAGCGAACGTCCGTCAGGCTCGGTGGTCATGGTCACCCCTGAGATGTTCAGCGGGTTGAGCATCACATCGCGGGTGGTACGATAACGGCAGACCGTATTTTTAGGTCCCACCGGGCGGGAATACACTTCCAGTCCCGCGGGCATCACTTCTGCCATTTTCACCGCCTGAAGCGCAGGCGTGAATGCCACCACCGAGAGTGACGGGATGGTACGCAGGTAGTGTGGCCAGAGCATGCTGACCAGCCCTTCGGTCAGTTCTGGCAGGTCGTCGTCAATCTTCTCCCGCAGCCGTCCCATCGAAAAAGCAAAGCCTTCGAACAGACGCTCGACATAGGGATCGGGTGTGCCGGCCTTATCCAGATCCAGCATCGCAGCCCGATCCGGATGGGTTTGAGCAAATTCTTTGGCCGCTTCACGGAGGTAGCGCATTTCCGCGTCGTAATAACGCAGGGTCAAATCTTCCATTTATTTCTGTTCCTGTGGATTTAACCGCAAAGCACGGCGGCACGGGCTGGATCGACAGCGATCAGCCCGGCAAGTAACTGGTCCATTACTGGTGTAAGTCGTGCCTTATCAGCCTCACTGCGACTGGCTTTCAGGCGCAGGAGTTTCAGATGGCGGGCCTGTACCTCGAACAACAGCTCAGGCTCCCAGTCACTGAGGGTCACTTCTCTTGCACGCGCACCCAGCTCTGCAAACAGGTGTACCGCCAGGTCATTTTTACCGTACTGTTCAGCAATGCGGCCCATCAGCAGACGCAACAGCCACTTCTGACGATCGGTGGTCATACCCGGCCGGGTCTGCAACCAGCCCAGCGCGGCATCCGGGCCTTCACTGTCAGTCAGTGCCACGGCTTCCGGCTCCAGCGCCAGAATGTCGTCGTTACCAGAGGTGACCGGGGCTGATGGCGTGTCATCACCCCCCCCACCAGCGGTGTCCAGCACGCTCTGCTGGATCCAGTTCAGCGTCACTTCGTCCGCAAACGGCGTGCCGTCACTGAACGCCAGCGTCTCCAGCCCGGACAGGCGCGACAGCAGCCCTTTCAGATCAGCCGTGACAATGTCGGCCAGCGTTTCCTTGCCGGATTTCGTCAGCGCCTGGTGGATGTACCACTGCAAATCCAGCCACAGATGATTGGCACCGCGCGAAAATGTGCTGTCGGCCGTTTCCAGCATTTCAGCCCAGTTCTGCTGCAGGTAGAGGCGTTTAAGTAACGCGCGCTGATCCGCTCTTGGCGGCTCGATGCGTGTACGCCCCTGCGCATCCGGGGCCGGGATGGCCCGCAGGGTGTCGTGACGCAGGCTCTTCATCAGATGGTGTGCTGACAGCCAGCCATCTGGCTGCTCGCGAAGGTATTCGGTGAGAGTGCGGGCCTGGGCCAGCAAATCCTGACCGGACGTGATCCGCCCGATGGCCGGGGCATCGCTGTGACTGGCAGACGACGGGGGTTCGCTGGTACTGGCGTTCTGCGGTACCACCGCATCCACGCCCCCCGCTTTATGCAGACGGTTCTCCAGCGCGCCGTACAGCGCATTGAGTTCAGGACGGGTTTCATCCGGATCGTTTTCGGTAAGCCCGGCTATCAGCAGCAGCGCTCCGGTGGTACGCATCGCCTCTTCTCTGACCACTTCCGGGTACAGGGAAAGCGAGTCGGTCATGCGCGATCCTGCCAGCCATTCCAGTGCCGCCTTACGGCTGCGGTCACGCTGCGGGTGTAGCTGTGTGCCAAAGCGCTCCAGCAGACCAGCCAGCAGTTCGAGTCCTTCGGCCAGTCCCTGCTCACCTTCGCGGTGCAGCTTCGCCCAGCAGTAGTAGGTCGCCACACGGATATCTTTGGCGGTGGTGGTCAGCAGCTTCTCTGCCAGCCGGCAGATGAGTTCGGTATCCGCGCCTGAGAGTTTGTTGACCTCCTCGCGCATCTGCTGGAAGTCATCGTCATAGCCAGGGTCCTCGCCAACGGGCGATGAACCGGACAGCGGCTGCAGCCAGCTGTCCCACTGCGCCACGCGCTCCCGGGTGGCAGCAAGCAGGGAAGCCTGCTCGCTCTGGCAGGCACTGAGTAAGGTATTGAGTGTGCTCATCAGTAGACCTCCTCTGCATCACTGCCTGCACTGGCGACCTGGTCTGACACTGCCACGCCAGTAGTACTAAAGATGGTCTCCGGCAGACGGAAGTTACGCAGCTTCAGCAGCGCCAGCGGGCCTTCTCCGGCTTCGGTACGCAGGGTGTAATTGAGCGTACGACCGTCCTGTGCTTTCCAGCTCAGGCTGTAACTGCTGCTCGTACCCGGGTAGGCGCTGACGGCGGCCTTATCGAGCAGACGAATCAGACCCCAGCTACCCGGAATATCGGCGTACTGGCGGGTGCCCGCCTGGGTGCTGATCCAGCTCAGGTTAGCACCGGGTGCTTCTGTATCAGCAGGCCAGGTGAAGCGCTTCCACGCCGGCAGCTGGTTCACATAAGTCAGCTTCTGGCTGTCGATAATCATGTCGGTCTGCATCACGCCATCGGCAGTGCCCGGACGCAGTTCGAAGTTCATCCCGGCATTGCCTTCGGTGAAGGCCACATCTGAGATATGGCTCAGGGTATTGATGGCATTGAGGAATGCCGGGTTAAAGGCCAGGCCCTGTGAGTTGATGCTGTCCGGTACCCAGTGGTTGCCCTCTTTGTGCAGCACGCCTTTGAGGCGGGTCTGCAGGAACTGGGCGATACGCCCGGAATCCGCGTTGAGGTATTTGGCGAGCAGCGGTAGGGAAACATCGCTGCTGGAGTTGTTGAACGGATAACGGCCACCAAAGGCACTGTTCCACTCAGCCACCACCGCCTGCTGCCACTGCGCATTGAGGCTGTCGGCCGCCGGGGTCAGCACCTGCTGCCAGGCCTGCTCCATCGGATTCACAAACACCGTGCGCCCAAAGCCGCTCCACTCCTGTCCCAGACCAGCTGCAATCAGGCTGCCATAGTCGCGGGTTTCGGTCAGATCCACAGCCTTGCCCTGGAACACCGTCTGAGCAATGGTCTGGGTCATCGCCTGCGGGTCAGCAGCATTGGTCACCTGCTGCAGACGCAGACGCACCTGCGTCACGCGGGTCAGGAACGACTGCAGACTCTGCTCCTGTGCTCCCGTGCGGTTCTTGTCCATCACCGCCAGCACCGGGCCAAAGGTCGCATCCAGCGGGCCGTGAACGCCGGCACTCTGGTCAATGGCATCCTTGTTGTCACCACCGAGCAGGTTCTTCGCTGACTTCACCAGGGAGTCGGAAATCGCCTCGCCGGTTTGCCCGGTGCGCCCCTGCACATTGAGGGTGTTCATCAGTGCTACCAGAGGCGACTGTCGCACGTCGGCCATCAGGGTCAGTTGGTCAATCGAATCGGACAGCGTGGTAGCCCGGTTCCAGCGCAGGCTGTTCAGAAATTCCAGCCAGGCTCCGCCAAAGTCAGCGAAGTAGCGTTCCGTCAGGCGCTTTTTCAGCGCTTCTGGCGAGGTCTCGTCCTGCTTATTCACCTGACGCTTGCTGTCAGTGAGCACCCAGTCGAGCTCGTCCCGGCGCGCCTTCACCACTTTCTCAATGGCAGGCTGTACCGCCTGTTCCCATGCCTGGCGGGTAAACATCCCCGGCATGATTTCCGTGGTGCTGAACAGGCGGGCGGCGTCGGTATCGCCAGTCATGTCTTCGAGGCGCATATCGACGTACAGATGTGCCACCTGCGAAAGCATCTTCTGATACTGGGCCGATTCGCTGTTACGCACGCCCATCAGGCGAACCAGCAGGGAACGCGCCTGGCTGACCATGCTTTCATCTGCCCGCAATTTCCACTCAGGGTGCGCAACCAGCTGTGCGCCATAGAACGACAGCAGCGACGGAGCCATGCCCTGCCAGACGCCGTTTTTCACGCCGTCACGCTTCGGCCAGTCGTGCAGCAGCGCCGGACTGAACCAGGCGGCGTCCATGTGTTCCGGACGGGCCAGCATCAGGTAGAGCTTGAGCTGGTCATAGGTGGTTTTTGCCATCTGCTCACGCAGCGGGCTGCCCGGCGGCAGCGCGTTAAAGGCACTGACCTGCTCTCGCAGGTGGTCTGCGGCCGCATCCCGCAGCAGCGGCAGCGCGCTGTCCTGGTAACGTGGCCAGAGAGCCGCCAGCAGCGCATGATTCTGGCTCAGCCCGGCCTTCTCGTACCACGGTACGCCATGCTCAGAGCAGTATTGCAGACGGGCCAGGGTTTTCTGGAGTTCTGACAACGCGTGCAGGCGCTGTTCCAGCGGCTGATTCTGTTGGGTGGCAAGTGCGGCCTGGGCATTCGCGCCATCAATCTGGCTGCGGTTGGTGACATACGCGATGCTCATCCACGCAGCCCAGCCCACCATCGCCAGGGCGATAACCGACGCAAACACTTTGCGCCATGGAATGCCCGGTTTGCGCGGACGCAGTCCGGCAGGAAGCGTGCGGACAGACTCAGGCAAAACATCCCAGCGCTTATCCATGCCCCAGTGGTGTGTCACGGCACGTTCGGCACCGGCAGAGGGCTGACTGAACACCACACCGGCCAGCGGCAGCGGACGGTACGGATTGAGCATCACCGACAGCGGTGCGGTCACGCTCTCCGGCTCACGAATAAGCTGGTCGGCAAGCGTCAGCAGGAAGTTATGTTTCACTTCACCGCAGGTCTGCTGCAGGCCCTGTGAGGTTAAATCTGGCGTCAGGGCGGAGAGTTGTTCTGCCAGTCCTTCGGTACGACAACCGACAGGTAACAGGCAGCCGGTCGCCTGCGTAATGCGCCCTTCCGGCTTACCGGCGCGCGGGTGCAGGGACCAGACATACAGCGGGAGTTTCCAGCCAATCGTTTCCATACGCGCGCTGATGGCGTGAGACAGGGAATCCATGGTGCTTTCAGAGGGTACCGGCAGCGGCTGCTCCAGCCCTGGTGCTGAGAGCTGGTCAAAGGCCGAGGTGACCCACACCAGCCCATCCACCGGGCGGCGGCGAAGTTTACGCAGCGCAGTCAGCCAGGCACTGTCTGCTGGCGTATTGAGGTCACCGCCCCACAGCAACAGTGTGCCGCGGTCTTCCTGCCAGAGCTGAGTTGTAAGGCCCGGAGTCAGTTGCTCCACTTCAGTGGTGGTGCCAGTGACCAGCAGGATGCGTGTTTTACTTCCCCAGCGCCGGCCGTAGAGGTTACGCATGGCGTCACGGATGGTATCTACAGTGACATTGCGTGGCGGAGTCCGGGCAACTCTTGATTCATCAGAAGGCAACGCATTCTTCTTCTGTTCTTGCCAGCGATAATACTTTTCCTTCATAAACCGGAACATGAACGGCGTATAGAAAACAATCAGTAAGACTATCCATACGGCAGCAAATGCAAGCACTTGCTTCAGTCGGGTATCAAGGCCATGCGAGGGGCCGAAATGAAGGATCACGGCCACTATAATCGCTGAGATGAAGGCTATTATGCCGACAAGCCCCCCTCTGCTCCATGTACTACCCGGCATCATTATTTCCACTCCATGAGGTAACAGTACTGACAAAACGATCAGTACCTGAGGTAAACAGCCCTAAAACAGGTTTGTTGTTGATGGACACGATGTCGGCCAGTAATGTGGCTAAAAGCCACGCACTGCCAGTACCTGGAATACCGTTATATCTTTCCAGTACATCTATTTCCTGCGGCACCCACGGTGTCAGATGTGATTGCGACGCGGTCATTAGGTCAGCAATCCAGTCATTCCAGTTCCCGTAGTCACAAAATACGTTTGATGTCTGACAGGCGATCGTTTGTGTTTCGAGGAACAAACCCATATCAGTCTTGAAATTTGGCATATCCAGCAGCATCGGTCGCAATATGCGGGCAGAGTGAGGAAGCTGATATTTTTCAGCAATATCATCGCTGGTAAGGATCATGGCCGCGAGAGCATCGGAATACTGTTCAGCAGCCTGATTCTGCAATATCAGGATCAAATCAATATCGAAAACGGGATTTTTAAGGCGATCTTCTATCCAGGAAAAAGAAAGGGCTTCACAACATGAAACCGACCCCGTCAGCGCACGCTCTGGGTAAGTTCTTCCCCATGATTCGCGAAACCGAGTCTCGAGGTCTGAGGAACTCATGTCACTCACAATGGTGACGTTCAATGGCACTGTCGCAGGCAACATCGCGATCGCGTTTTGTACACCGGCCAGGCCCAGTTCGAGCAAGGAGATGGACTTCACCGATTGCGCATCAAAATGGCTGGTCAGTGAAAGCAATTGCGGCGCATCTGTAGCATCCGATTTAGCAATGGCGTCAGAGGTCACTCCAGAAGGTAGCAGTATGCTGCTTCCAAGTACGGCCAGATAGCGTCCAGCCCAGGCAGCCCACCGTTGCTGTCCGTATTCAGCTTCCTTCTGTAAAAACTGATGTTCATTGACTGTTCTGCCCCACAGCCATCCCCGCAAACAAAACAGGAAAAACCAGCCAAGAACCGGACTGGATGCCAGCCACCAGATATTGAACACAGCCAGTGCCTTAACCATGCCTGACGCATGCAGGATAAACAGCAAAATGCCCACAACCGCGGCTACACCTCCTGCCAACAGCCATCCCGTAAAGGATGGCTCAGGAGGCAACTCCATCGTTGTTGCTTTCGTCCTTTCCCAGCCCATTGATTACCCTACCGTGCTGTTCTGAGCACTTGAAATTACTGTACAACCGCACTGACATTTGCAGCCATCGACGACAACAGCCCGACCGTTAAATGTCCGGTGCGGAGATCCTTCAACAATGGGGTTTGTACCGTGCCCTTCTACAGGGCAACTGACCATATCTCCAACTAAGGCCACTTTTTTCCCGTCGACTGTAATATTGGATGAGGCGGAGATCACTTTTCCGCCGTGAGAGGTTTTGTCTCCGATCAATACGATGCCATTGGACATAATAAACACCTATATTTATTAGCAGTTACTTTGCATTGATTTTATTAAAATCAGGAATTATTGTACCTTGTGGCGCTACGCTTCCATCCGGATAAATTATCTTCGCGTATGAGCCAGGCTCCTTCTTTGCCACTCCAATATACCGAGTAACTTTTGATTCATCTAACCTAGGAATAAAACTAATCTTATTAGCCCCATCAGCCTTCAAGGAGATGAAATTTTTCTCACCTAAAAGTGACAAAGTAGTTTCTGTAGAGTTTAATTTTCTCTCCCTTATATATGGGTAATATATTGGAGACAAATTAATATCACCATGAACTGTCTTAAATAGACCATTTTTTGTTGCATTATCATCAAACGCAATTGTTGCGCCAACTGCAGTTCCCGGTACCAATCCCTTACCAAGGTGAGTTGCATCAATATATTCAATACCCAAGTTGAATTCACTCAATTGCCAATTACACTTACCACCGCCATCTTTAGCTATTTTTGCGACCCATATATCTGAATCACTTTGTTTCTGAAGTGGGATTTTAACTGGATTATACCCCACCTTCTCATAATGCTGACCATCCCGCATACTCATCAACTCACGCTTACACGTCGTCGATACGTAGAGCACCTCAAGAGGAAAAGGTTTTGTATACGCAGAAGGATTTTTTATCTCAATATTAACCCAATCAGAATTCGATGGTGGTGATAATGTTCTGTCAGTTGCCTGAGCGCATCCATTTAGCAATAAAGCAAACTGGATCAAGACGAATGAATTTAATCTCTTATACATTTTCTATGTCCTCTTCACCATAATGGCCAAATCTTTTAAGAGCATCGGAACCGGATGCGGCAGAGATGGTTGAGCTAAGCGAATTTTTTAGCAAATCCTCGAGCGAAAGAAACTTTTTATTCCTGTCAAACTCATCCTTAGGGATTTCACCTGAATAGTGGTCCATTTGTAAATTAAAGGATGCTACTTTATCGGCATGCTCAGTGAAGGCCTTTCCATCGCTTAACCCTTTTTCATAAGCTAACCCTAACAATTTATTATTTATATAGGGCATATATGATGTCAGAAGATGATTTCCAACATTCGCAGGAATCCCTCTATTTGGATTCATGCCTTCGGGGAAAAATTCTTGAAGATCTTCCTTAGTAAGCGAAGCTTTAAAAGCCTTTTGATCTTGTCCGGATTGTTTAGCTTCCTGGATTGCCAGTGAAGGAACAAGGTAGAGCTTAACTTTTTCAGGAAGCCTTGCCTGAATGGTCATGCAATTTCTTGGGTAAGGAAGTTCAATACTACACTGCTGCCATTTTCTACTTTGGGTTGTGGTTAAAAATGCGACCGTATTGCCATGGTGCCAAAAACAGTCACCCCACTCTACGATTTGCGAGGCGGTAAGTTCAACGACAGACCATAAAAAACCAAGTGTTGTTCCCAATGGCCCCCATAATTTATATAACTGATTATCCAGATCGGCCTCTGGTGGAACTGATGGTACCGGGTCTTGATCGTTTACATGGCGATAGTGAATAATACTTGATAATGCATCTACAGCGTTTTTGGTGAACGTTCTGGGCATGCCATATGTATAAAGTACTGGATTGCTATTTTTCAATTTCGCGGAGTTAATTAGTGCAAGTGAACCACCTAGACTATGACCACAAATAAATAGTTCTAAATTTTCAGCTAAATCATTAAGCGATTCTAATTTCTCATGAAATAACTTATCAATGACACGATATCCTTCCCAAAACCCTGTATGCACCTTCCCCATAGGAACTAATGAAGTACATTCAGATTTGATGTTACAACTATCCGCCCCCACTGGCCTAAACGATGCGTCAGTTATTCCATCGGTCAAGCTGGCGGTTCCGCGCCATGCTATTAATACTTGATTATTATTGTAGACGTAATAAAACTGGGTATCACCTTCAGGTTGATCTGCTTTGGCTGAATCAAAACTGACAGGGATAGCATATCTATCAGAATACGGCACATCAACAACTAAAGCATTAATAGTCGATTGACCAATCTTTCTGGATGGTATCGTCGATAGGTCCTGACATTTATTAATAAAATACTTCGTAATGATATCTACATCATCATATGCTAAATCAGAGGCCAACCCTAGATTGATGGCATTGGCCATAGAGTAATCATTCTGGTGATGGAGCACTAGCTCCCAGGCTCTGAACGGACAAATTTCGATCACATGGCGCTTTTCAAGTTCATTTGTTCTGACCTTAACGCCCTTAAATGAACTACTGATTGGAAAATGAAATAAGGGAAACTCTTCCCCGTCTCTTAGCTGTAAATCAGGTTTTTCATGGCATAATTCGCCCACGACGGCATAGTGCCACACATAACCATTTCCCTCAGCTTTTGGACGAACAATCGAATCTTTTAGAGGATCTCTACCTACGCGAAGAACGTGCTTTTCCATTTCCTTTGTCAGTTGATTACTGTCAAGTGTCAGTTTCAACTCAAGACCATGCGGCATATCAATGCGAATAAGTCCATTAGCATCGCTTTGACCTGAATGCGTAAAATTATCGACTGGCCCTGAAACAGGATGAGAACTTTCGGTTATCCATGGCATATTCGCCACGGGATCGCCCTGCTCATCAACCAGTTGAAATTCTACCCAGTAGGGCTTCTGCTCTTCGCATGGAGCATGGGGGTTTTTACGGCAGAGTGAGGATACAGCTGTAGTCATTTTATTCGCCCTCCTGGCTATCAGCTATATTTCGCGGATATTCGATTTTTAACTGCGATGGCATAGATGTAAATATTGGAGAAGTCTCTCCTTCTGCACCGGAAATGCCCTCATAAACCTCCCCTTCAGCCGTTGTAATTTTATATGTGGTGAAAGGCTTGACTGCTCCGCTGGCCGATGATGTTGTGATAAACCCTTCACTGTACCCTTTAGGAAAAGTTACAGGCGGTGTATCTAAACTGGCAGGACCGGTCTGATTAACATTGGCCGCTTTCAGCAAAATATTTCCCGGACATCCCAATTCAATATTCCCGCCGCTAAGCTTTATATAAGCACCACCGCAACTTAAAATCAGTTCCTTGCTGGCATTTACCTTCACGCTTCCCTGACCACTGGCGACAGTGATGTCCTGTAATGCTGAGACATTCATGGCATCAGCTTGAGCCTGAATATCAACCTTCCCTGCCCCGGCATACATCTTCATTCCTGCAGCCTGTGCAAACAAACTTACAGCCTCGCTTGCCGCTACAGTGAACGATTGCCCGGTGCTGATATCCGTGTTTTTACCTGACATGAGGCCAATACTTGCCCCGCCTGAAGCAAGCCGGACAGCCTCAGGACTCAGAATACCTATACCAGCAGGTGCACTGGCCAGCATTCCTGGCATTTTCAGATATTTCAGTGAGCTGTTTAGCGTCTTTTGGCTGTCGATGTCAGATACTGTTGCCTGTGCCCCTTTCGCAGCGGCCTGGAGGCTTCTTGCCAGCGTGAGTGCCTGCTCCAGTTGTTCTACAGCCCTGTCCATTTCAAGCATTTTACTGCCGACGTCAGGCTGAGCATCTGCAGTAAGCAGAATGCCCTTACCACCACGAACGCTGACCCAGTCGTTAGTGCGCAACTCTGCCCCTTCACCACGAAGAACCCTGGAAGCATTGACGTTGTGCCCTAAATTCAGTTGGGTCTTACCCCCGTATTCGGTACTGAGCTTAATGTGCTCTTCGCCGCGCTTGTCCTCCATCCGCAGTTTGTTCAGGCCTGCAGTCCTGATCACATTTCGGCTGCTGTTGGCTTCAGTAACGTGGTCAACGTGGCGGGAGTCGTGCATGGCATGGGCAATATACGGCCGATCCGGATCGCCTTCATGGAAGGCAATGGCGACTTCAGTACCCTGTATCAGCGGAAAGTGGAAGCCGTACTTGTCACCACCGTAAGGTTTGGCAAAGCGCACCGGCATGCTTTCCATGCCCTGGCGTTTATCGTCGCGGTCAGCATCAAACTTCACCCGGTACATGCCGGATGCATCCTGCCAGGCGTAGATGTCGTTATCTTTGGCACTGGTCACACGCGCCATCAGGGTGCCGCTGACCACCGGACGCTTTTTAGCGGCAGGACGCCAGCAACGGTTCTCGTAATACGGCATCCCCTCCCACATCACGATCAAGGCATCTTTACGGCTAGCTATATAGCCTGTGCGGGTAATGATAATACCGTTGTCCGTTTCTGATGGCAGTGTCGGTGGTACCACACTTTCAATGATAGTCAGCACCTGGGCCGGGGAAAGTAGCGCATCATTAGCGCAACCGCTTATAGTCGTCTGTCCTGACAGAAAACGCTCGTGTTCAAGGCGAGCCCAGAAGTTGCCAGTTTCTGCTGAAGGTGTGATTTTATCGCCACGTTCAAGATGACGCGGCAGGTAGTGATAAACCTCACCGTAGGTAATACCGTCACCGTCGCCGCGGGTCATGTCCGCCGGTACAGAGGCCAGGACATTCTGGGCTTCACGGTGATTGTAATCACTGGCGGTAACATTACGCTCAACCACGTTCTGGCGGACGTTAATCCCCCAGACCGAATCCGCTGCATTGTCACTCATTCCCGATGGGCTGCTGAGCGGCAGAGATTTACCGAACGTCCATGCACTCTGCTTGTCTGCGAAATGCACCACTTCAGTCTGGGTGTCAGGTTGCAGGGTGAAGAAGTAGAAAATCCCCACTTCGGCCAGCAAACGCTCAATGAAAGCGAGGTCATTTTCCTTGTACTGGTTAATCTGTTCGCGCTTCGGATAGTCGGCCTTGAGAGTGAATTCATACTCCCAGCCTTTCAGGCCATGCTCCTGTAATACTTCGGTGACGACTTCCGGTACCGACTTGTTGACAAAAAACCGGTGAGTACGGAATTGCTTACGCAGCAAAGACAGGAACGGCTCAATAATAATCTGGTATGTCGCCTGGTCACGTGAGCCACTGATACGCTTAAAATGCGTCACCACGCCATGCACCACTTTCTGTCCGGTCAGCCCCATCAGAGGCCCGGTTCCCATGGTCAGTGTGGCAGGTTTGGTCAACAATTGCGCTGAGCTGATATTCTGATCGCTGCTGGAAAAGATAACTTCGTAGTAGTAGAGCTCACTCATGAACTCCTTACCGTTAAACTCTTCCACATCCAGTGAAGCTGTGCAGGACGGAATATCCAGGCGATAGCGGTTCAGCCCGCCTTCAGTTAGCTCAGACAGGGTGTTCTTAAGCGTATCTGTCAGACTCATGATATTGACTCCATGGGATAACCTGCAGTCCATGACTTTCTTGCCGACGGGCAAGTAACAGGTTTAATCAGGGGTACTCAGCGAGTACGAAAAATCGTGATTACGGCTCCAGCCCCGAGGGCGCAGGCAAGGGTTTTAACCAGCAACACGGTCATTCCAAAATTGCTCATGCCGTATTCGCCGTCACCACTAATGGGGATAAAGCGCTTAACAAATGTGTAAAAACAGGCATCAGGAAAAACCAGTACGCCAGCGAAAATGAGCAGAATGAAAATGCAAACTTTCATTGGTTCTGTTCCTGCGCAAAGTCAGGTATCAACGAGTGATTTCCATATCCGTAGGCGGTACGTTGTGAACCTGCCCCGGAGAAACCTCAAACGTCACAACCACTTTTCTGGGTTCGTCTGCATGTTTTTTGGACGCCAGAATGTATTCAGCGATGAACTGCCCTTTTTCCGGGAAGTGATAATAAGCCGGTGGAATACAAAGCTTCCCGTCTGTAACCTTCAGGGCTGGACTGAAATCAAAATGCTTCTCTTTCGGCGGGGTACTACGAGGATTGATCCCCATGTCCTTCGGCTGATAATCCCCCGGTTCGCTGACCAAAAAACAGATATTTGGGCCGTCGGCGATAACCTGCGCCGTTTCATCTGGCTCTAACCGGTCACCGGCACCAGGACAACCCGTCAGCACTGAAAGGCTGAGGAGACCAAGCGCACCAGTCAACATCACACGGGTATAGCGATTTATCACCATGGAAAGCCTCGCAGAGCGTTTTTGTATTCAGTACGGATAACCGATTCGGTCACATCACCATCCAGCGTAATATCCGGGAATCTCCCCCCTTTCAGTCGCAGCCATATGTCATAGCCCTGCGACTCGAGAGTAAAATGATCGGCAACGATTTGAGCCTGCTGTTCCATGGGGTATTCGCTCAGCAACCGACCATCCAGCTGATAGTGGTAGCTGGCCAGCCAGCTGAACATCCCACGTCCGAGCACATTCATCCCTTTTTCCCGCTGCCAGACATGTGTCATCTCATGAATAAATAAATGTTGTAGGTCAGCGGAGGTTTTAGAAAAATCAGGCCGGTGCCAGTGTCGAAAATACAGTTCACCATTAGGTGTCATTGCCACATTCTCGCCCTGTAATCCAAATGGCAGATAACTGCCATGATGAATTTTCACCTTCTCGTAATCGATCCTGTTGCCGAATACCGTTCTGGCTAAAGCGACTTCCCCGGTGGTCAGTTTTCTGACGGAATCGTCGTCCTGATTCTTGTCGTCCTTCTTTTTCTTCTTGCTGGCATCATGAATGGTCATTCCCTGCCTCCGGATTAGCGTTCAGCTGCGCCTGAAAATTCAAGCCCAATCCCTTCTTCATCATTCCAGCCAAGCGTCAGGGAGTGTGGTTTCTGCTTCGCCGCCATGTGGGTCAGCAGCTGCTGGCTCAGCACCGGCAAAATTTGCTGGTTGAGCAGGCTGTCGACGTTACGCGCGCCGGTGTCCGGCAGCAGGCAGGCGGCAGTCAGCGCGTCATACAGGCTTTCGGCAATCTTAGTGGTCAGGCCATAGTGACGATGTAAGCGCTTGCTGACCTGTGCCAGTTTCATTTCCACGATGATACGCATAGCGGTTTCCGCTAACGGACGGTAGATGACGGTCTGGAAGCGGGCCAGCAGTGCGGGCTGAAAATGGTCACGCAATATAGGGCGCAGCAGTTCGTGCAGGTCGCTTTCTGTCGCTTCCGGCTGTTCGTCCAGCAACTGCATAAGGTGGTCGCTGCCGAGGTTCGAGGTCATCAGGATGACGGTATTACGGAAGTCGATTTCACGCCCTTCGCCATCACGCATAAAGCCGCGGTCAAAGACCTGATAGAACAGGTTCATCACGTCGCGGTGCGCTTTTTCCACTTCATCCAGCAGCACCACACTGTACGGACGCTTGCGCACCGCTTCGGTGAGGATGCCACCCTGACCATAACCGACGTAACCCGGCGGTGAGCCTTTCAGCTGAGAAACGGTGTACGGCTCCTGGTACTCCGACAGGTTGATGGTGATGAGTGACTTCTCACCACCATACAGCACGTCCGCCAGCGCCAGCGCGGTTTCGGTTTTCCCTACACCGCTCGGGCCGACCAGCAGGAACACGCCCTGCGGACCGTTCTCTGACGTCAGCCCGGTCTTCGCCGCACGCAGGCGCTGAGCGATAGCCTCAAGGGAAACATCCTGACCGACAACACGGCTGCCGATTTCATTTTCCAGGGCCAGTAGTTCGGTCTGCTCGTCTTTCATCAGCGAAGAAAGCGGTACGCCGGTCCAGTCAGCAATTACGTTGGCGACCGTACGGGTGTCCACATCCACCTGAACCAGCACGTCGCCCTGCTGCGCCTGCTCGAGCTGCTGCTGCAGGTCGAAAATCTCAGCCTGCTGACTGATATCCTGACGACTGGCCATCAGTTGCTGTGCCAGCGCCTTCTCATTGCTGAAACGCGCCTCCTGCTCCCCGATACGCGCATCCAGTTCAGCCCGCTGCTGCTCGATGACACCCAGGCGGTCACCATGGCGGTTGCTGCCGGCGGCGATATCTTCCAGCAGCACCTGCTCTTCCAGCTCCAGAGCAGTCAGTTGCGCTTTCAGGCGCACAATTTGTTCCGGCACGGTATCGAGACTCATACGTACGCGCGCGGCGGCGGTGTCGAGCAGGTCAACGGCCTTGTCCGGCAGTTGGCGACCCGTCAAGTAGCGACGTGACAGGGTGACGGCCGCACGGACGGCGTCATCGGTGATATGTACGTTGTGGTGTTCGGCATAGCGGGATTTGAGGCCACGCAGCATCAGGCACGCAGTCTCGTCGTCCGGCTCGTCCACTTTCACCATCTGGAAGCGACGTTCCAGCGCGGCATCGCGCTCGAAGTACTGTTTGTACTCGCTCCAGGTGGTCGCGGCGATGGTGCGCAGTTCGCCGCGGGCAAGTGCTGGTTTCAGCAGGTTCGCGGCGTCCGCGCCACCGGCCTGATTACCGGCTCCGATAATGGTGTGGGCTTCGTCGATAAACAGCAAAATCGGCGTTGGTGACTGTTGCACCGCGTCAATGACGTTTTTCAGGCGCTGCTCGAACTCGCCTTTCACGCCCGCACCCGCCTGCAGCAAACCAAGGTCAAGGGTGCGCAGGCTAACCGGCTTGAGGGATTCCGGCACGTTGCCCTCGGCAATACGCAGCGCCAGACCTTCAACCAGTGCGGTTTTACCGACACCCGGTTCACCGACCAGGATCGGGTTGTTCTTACGACGGCGGGAAAGAATGTCGACCATCTGGCGAATTTCGGTATCACGACCGAACACCGGGTCGATTTTGCCCTCTTTGGCCTTAGCGGTGACATCGAGCGTGAATTTATCCAGCGCGTTCTGCAGCGCCGGGTTGAGCTCACCGTCTTTCAGCTCTGCACCGACCGGGCGGCCCACAAACTCCACTTCACCACCGTGGTTTTGTGCCAGCTTTGCTTCCTGCTGCACGTCCGGGCGCTCGTCGGACTGTGCGTCCAGCAGCGGGCGCAGGCGTTCCAGCTGACTCTGACCGAAGGTCAGCAGTGGCCACAGACCATCGCAGCGCGCCAGTTTAGGTTTATCAACCAGCGCCATCAGCAGATGCACACTGCGGATTTGCTCTTCACCATTGAGGGAAGCCAGCATCCAGGCTTCCTGCATTAGTTTCTGAATATCCGCGGATAACTGCGGGCGGCTGCGTACCGAGCGTGGTTGATTATCCAGCCAGCCGAGCAAATCCTGCCACAGCGCATCCATGTCCCACTCGTAACGCCTGGCCAGCACCGTCAGGTCACCTTCCCCTTGCTCAAGCAGTTTCAGCAGCCAGTGCTCAGGCAAAATTTCCGCGTGCGCACGAGTCTGACAAAGCGAAGCAGCCCCTTCCATCGCACGGGCACAGTAAGGGTTCAGACGTCGCAGCAGGATGGCTGGATTTTCCATGAAGTTCTCTCTTTGTCGGTTCCTGGACACGCTACCGCCCATCGCTGTTTCCCGTGAAGGAGACCAAAGCGCATACGGTCGGGCTGGCAGTTTGTGGGTTTCTTTGCTCAACGCCCGTACAGGCAGACGTTCAGCAAAGACAAAAAAGCGGACAGAAGGGACTGTCCGCTTGTGACTTACGCGGTGGCGCGTTCGTTCCAGGAATCGGAATGAATGATGTTGCCGTCTTTGTAGGTCCAGGTGATTTTTTCGTAACGCAGCTCGATCTGCTCGAGGTGGTTATGCTTCTCGAAAGAAGGATCCTTGACGTCGTGCATAACCGGATTCACTTTCACCACTTTGACGTTCTCGAGTTTGGTGTTGAAGTACTCAACTTCCTGACCCGCATCGTTGATTTTGTACCACTTGAATTCCGCAGACTTCAGGGTCTGACCGGTGGTCACCGCCTTGTACAGGTACGGGCTGGACGAGTCGATTTCCTTGGTGAACAGGAACGGGGTGTGGATACGGGTACCGGTCAGCTTGCCGGTGTTGTTGTCGGTCGGGATGTACAGGTTATGCTCCTGAGCGACAACTTCGATGCTGCCTTCACGATCCTGAACGTCCACAGAACCTTTAATGTCCGCGCCGCCGTCGTCTTTCAGCCAAAGATAAACAGGAATTGCCATGGAATTACTCTCCATTGTGTTGTGATGCGCCATCATCCTGCGATGACGCCTGGGTGTGGCCCGGTACCTGGCAGGCATTGGCCTGCGGTACCAGACTGATTTCGACACGGCGGTTGAGCGCGCGCCCATCCGGGGTGTCGTTAGTTGCGATCGGACGGCTTTCGCCATAGCCCTGCACCGCAAAACAGCTTTCCGGCACATCACCGGTGTCACGCATCCAGTCGCGTACCGCTTCGGCACGTTTCAGGGACAGCGTCTGATTAAGCTTCGGGTTACCGGTGTTATCGGTATGGCCGGACACGACAATCAGCCAGCCCGGCTTCGCCTTAACGCCGACCAGCGAATTGACCAGCATTTTGGTGGACCCGGCTTTCAGCGCCGACTTGCCCGAATCGAACAGCGACATGCTGTCGAGGTGAATGGTTTTCGGACCCTGGATGATTTTCTTAATGACCGGTGGTGGCGGTGGCGGTGGAGCCCAGTCGCTGACGGCAGCCTCAACAGGTGGAACCAGACGCAGCCCCTGATACAGCCCCAGGCGATAACGCAGTGGCTCCCCGCGACGCTGCCAGTCGTCCAGCAATGCGCCATCGGCTCTTAGGCGCTGCTGGGCCCGCAGTTTCGGAGCAACAGGCTTACCCGTCAGCTGGTGATATAACGCAAGGTGATCGCCCACATTACGGATGAGACGCTGGTTGTTCATCCAGGATGCCAGCATGGCCAGTGCAAGGAAAATCCCGCCCAGTAATCCGGCATAGCGCCAGAACACCATTCTGCTGCCGGCGTTACCACGCCGACGTGGTAACGCCGGCAGCAGCAGTTCAGGCAGCGGCAGTGGCTCGGTGCTCACAACGGCATCCGGTGGCAGCGCCGTCACGGAAGTGATGTGCTGCTGCCAGAGATTGCCCGTGATACCGCTCACCGGCACCATGCACATGCCCTGCACGCAGGGCTTCATCACCGGCAGTTCGCCCTGGCGTACCGACAGCAGGTTTGTCACCGCGCTGTTCTGCCAGGCAAGCAGACTGTCCAGCCACAGGCCCTGACTCAGACGCGAAAGACGTCCGTCTGAGCCGGTCTCCCGGGTCCACTCCGTCAGTGACACATTGCCCTGACCAGGCTGATACACCTGAATGCCACTTCGCTGGCTGACCGTGGTAAACCAGACGGACTCTGCCTCCGCGCAGGCCACAGGGGGCGAGACCCAGGTCACAGTCCACAGCGGAGGGAGAGTGCCAAATGCCGCACGGCACTGGACGACAGCCCGCTGCCAGCCCCGCAGGGACTGGGTAAAATCATCACCGGAGGTGTGCTGTTCAGGCACCACCGCCAGCATGACGGAGATTTGCGACACCAGGGCCGGGCGCACCAGGCTCAGATGCTGCGCAAAGAGTGGCAGCTGTTCCGCATCTTTCACCCACAGATACCAGCCCTGCCGGGTTTCCCGGTGACGGGAACCGGACACAAACAGCGGGGTGTTGTCCCCACAGACGAGGATCACCGCCCCCTGAAAATCTTCCGCCGGCAGGTTTTCATCCACAATCTCACTGACAGCGGTCGCCCGCGCCTGAGAAGCCCGACGCTGACGCCAGAGCATCCCCCCGGACACCAGAACAACCAGCAGGCTGAGTGCCACACGGCTGCCTGTGGACAGTGGCCAGAATCCCAGGATGAGCCACAGCGCCAGTAAGGCACCCAGGGCAGTTAACAGACTTCTGTACGCATCCCGCATCGCTTATCCCGGCCTGACGGTCTGGCTTACCAGGTCAGTAAGCGAAGACGAAAGGAAGAACCAGAGCGCCACCAGGGCAACGGCGGCCACAATCCAGGTCAGCCAGTACCAGCGACGACCACTGCGCAGGCGTGATGCCCGGGCAACAATGGGGGCGTCCTGAGCCAGCGTGAAGGCCGGCACCCGTTCCGCGAGTGCGCGAACAATATCTTCCCGACGCTCATCATCCTGGGCGCGATACTGACCGACGAACCCCAGTTGCAGGGTCCGGTACATGCAGGTCAGGACGGCGGCGTCAGGAGCCGTTTCTTTCAGCAGGTTTCGGATCCGCTCCCACAGCTCTTCACCGGCATTGAGGGTGCCAAAGAAGTGTGCCTGTAGCGGGTCACGGCGCCAGGTCAGGTAACCATCATCGGTGGTTCCCCGGTTCATCACGCTCTCATCAAGCAGTGCACACAGGGCATACACCATATGGTCACGGCTGATGTCGCTGTAACCTGTCTCCGTGAGCGCCGCTTTCGCCTCCTGCACCAGACGGCAGGCCCGGCGATAGAGCCCTTCCCCGTCCCGGACTTCCTGGCCGCCGCGCAGCTGGCTGGCCATCAGCCAGCCCGGGTAGAAAATGCGTTCTATCTGGCTGAGTTCGGATTTATTCATGAGCGCAGCACCGCAAAGAGTTCAAGATTCACATCCCCCAGTGAGCGCGGGGTGTAGAAGGTGCAACTGCCCATCTCAAGCATTGCGCGAGCCGCCTCAGTACTCAGATCCAGCGAGAAATACTGGTTCTCAAGGCGTAACGGGATAGCGGCCGGAACATGGGCCAGCGGTTTGATAACCATGCCGCTCAGGGCCACATTCACCACATCAGACACATCATCAAAACTGCCCGCTTTACACAGCTGCGGGAATTTCGTCTGAAGTTCATGGTTCGGCATGGAGGAGCGTACGGAGAGGTAGAAATCAGCCCCTTCGCGCAGGCGCGCATCGTGCAGGGCTCCTTTCCAGATCTGGTCCTGATGTTCCAGGTGAATACTCACCACCCGTGACGGCAGGCTCGCTTCCAGCAGCTTGTCGAGCAGTGCCAGCAGCGGCGGGAATACCCGCTCAGGTGCATCGTGCTGATAAGCAGGAATATCGCCGGCGTCGTGCTCCAGTGAGAAGGTCAGCAGGCTGCCGGCCAGACGGGTCAGTTCGCGGTACAGCAGTTCCGGGTGACGCTCAGGCGTCTGCAGCAGTTCCGTCAGCACCGGCCCGGCGCTGTTCAGGGCATTGAGCAACCAGAACAGGGAGACATCCGCGACCGCAAAGTCGGCCATCCGCTCATTGCTTTCACGACGCATGGCCATCAGGCGACGTCGACGGGCCTGCAGACGAACCAGCAGATCACCCAGTTCGGTGGCAAGCCACGGGCTCGCAGCAACGGACAGCATCGGCGGGATAAAGGCCGGGTCACGGCTCCACTGCCCCTGCGAATTGCGTACCAGGCGGGCCACCGGACAGGTCAGGTATGCCGTGTTTTCCTGGCTGGACAGACGTAGGGTCAGCGCATTACGCAGAATCGCCAGCTCCCCGCTTTCATGCCCGGCCAGCTCCTGCACCACCACACGCTCCGCTTTCCAGCGGCGCGGGCGCTCACTGTCCTGCCCGTTATCGAGGTTACCGCCGCTGGCACTCAGCAGCGGCAGCGCAACAACCACATCAACAGCCTCACTGCCGGCGGCAACAGACAAATCACAGACCGGTGGAAGCGTGTCTGCCAGGTCGGTATCCACAAGGGTACCGTCCTGAAAGCGCACCACAAGACGGGTGGCGTTCAGGCGCGAGAGCGCGAGTGCAGCATCATCAAATTCTGCCGCCACCACGCCCCAGGGATGAGAAATACCCATCCGGGCGACCATGTCGGCAACGTGTTCACTCCAGCGGGCCTGCTGCTGGAACTGTTGCGGGGCCAGAGCAGCCCCATCCTCCCAAAGTGGGCGGTAAATTTTCATCCCTGATTTCCCCTCGCCTTACGATTTGGCTTTCGGCATCTGAGAAACCAGTGACAGGTTGACGTCCATCCCTTCCACCTGGAAGTGCGGGATAGCGAACAGGCGAACGCGGAAGAAGCCCGGATTGTCTTCGATGTCTTCGACAATCACTTTGGCGTCACGCAGTGGGTGAGAGGCCTGCAGCTCGTCACCTGGATCGGTCATTTCGGTTACCAGTCCACGAACCCAGGTGTTCAGCTCCAGTTCCAGCAGACGACGGTCTTTGGTGGTGCCAATGTTTTCACGCTGAATAAGCTTCAGGTAATGCGCGATACGGGACAGCAGGAAAATGTATGGCAGACGCGCATTAATGCGGCTGTTGGCAGTCGCATCGGCGGTGTCATACAGGGCCGGCTTCTGGGTGGAGTTCGCTGAGAAGAAGCAGCTGTAATCGCGGTTCTTGTAGTAGGACAGCGGGATGAAGCCCAGATTAGCGAACTCAAATTCGCGGGTCTCCGGGATCATCACCTCACTCGGGATTTTCACCTGGTTGCCGGTACCCAGGTCATACAGGTGAATTGGCAGGTCCTGTACCGCACCACCGGCCTGTGGGCCACGGATTTGCACGCACCAGCCGTTGTTGATGAAGCTCTTCACCATGTTTGCGGCAAACGCGAACGACGCATTGGTCCACAGGTATTTGTCGTGATCGGGGCCCTTCACTTCTTCGACATAGTTGAAGCTGCGCACCGGCACGGTGTCCGGGCCATACGGCAGACGGCCCAGCACACGTGGCATCACCAGGCCAAGATAGCGGCTGTCGTCCGTCTGGCGGAAGCTCTGCCATTTGATGTATTCAGCCCTGTCGAAGTAATTACCGATATCCTTGATGGCGGCAACCTGCTCCATGTTGTCTTTTAAAAAGAACGCCGGACCGGCAGAACCGATAAACGGCATATGGGCAGCAGCGGACACTTTTGATATATTACGCATCAGCGCCACATCCTGGGCTGAGGCATCGAACTCATAGGCAGAGATAACAGCGGCAATAGGCTCTCCACCCGGGGTGTCATACTCTGCAATGTACGTCTGACGATATAACCCGCTCTGAATGATTTCCGGGCAGTCCTCAAAGTCCTGACGCAGATCTTCTTTGGAAAGATCCAGCAGCTCGATTTTCACATTTTGACGAAAATCAGTCTTATCCACCAACCCCTTCAGCCCACGCCAGACAGACTCTACCTGCTGAAATGCCTCGTTATGCATAATTTCATCAAGCTGGCGGCTGATCTGGAAATCCAGTTCCGCAATATGACTATCCAGCAGGGTCTTATCCAGTTTTTCAACTTTCTGCCCGGATTTTTGCAGCACCTGCATAAAGACCTGAACAGCTGCCGTTACGCGCGCATCGGCAGAGGTTTCTGCCATGACGGTATTGTCTTCAAAACCGTCCAGCGCTGTCATTGTAGATACTGGCGTTAAATTAATTTTCTCGAACAGTGAGGCATACACGCCGCCGGCTGGCAGTGTTTTTTCAAGGGTTGCACCCGCCGTCTGGTTCTGGGATTCGTTATTGACTGACATCAGCATTATTTCCAGTTATTCCGTTAAAGTTTCCAGTAATTACTTATTAATCCTGGGACGGGGCAAGCGCATTGAGTTCGTTACGCAGTTCGTCGCTTAAGGCGGGGTCTTTCAGAATTTTTTCAAATTCACGCTTGAAGGTGGTATTATCCAGAAGGTTGGATTTGAGGTCGCGCAGCAAATTACGCATGGCTAACATTGCTTTCAGCTGTGGCACCTGGCGAGCAACGGCCTCAGGTTCAAAATCCTTCATATCCTGGAAGCTCAGATGGATATTTTCTTCAGAACCATCGTCAGCAAGAGTGTTTTTTACCGTCAGATTCACTTCAGGGTTTAAATCTGACAATACCGCATTGAAATTATTTTTATTAACATTTAATTTACTTCTTTCCGACAGGGTTCCAGTGGCCTTGCCGTTACTGAAGTCCCCTGTGGTCAGCAACTTGAGCGGGAGCTCAACGCTTTTCTTCGCCCCGCCGGTATGTAAATCTAACGAAATATTAACACGCGCCTTCGGGATTTCATTCTGAAAGCTTTGGCTCATCCGCTCATTCTCCATTTAATGTGTTATTGGGCTTCCTGCCAGATAAAGGACACGTAACATATAACGACAGGTCATTTATTATTGCGCTACAAATTTGTAATGTAAACAGGACAAAACCGATTGCGTAATTTGAAAACAGAGCAGGACCGGATATTTTTGCACACCAGGCCGCGTCTGGTCTGGATTCACATATGTTTACCACACCATTATTAAAATGATTTAAATTTAAACTTTGGGGTTTTAAATAAAAAGCAATCGTCAGATATGTAAAACTCACCTCGAAAAGTCCGAAAAAGGACTTATTAAACCCCATTCAATATGCTTCAGTGATATATGCCAGACCAATGCAATTAAGCACCACTAAATAATAAGGAACGCGTACTTAATTCATTAGCATGGTGATTGATTAATGATTTTCCATTCATAGGGATGATGTAATGATTACATCCAGACTTATCCGGCAGGATTGTTGGCGTCAGGTCGATTAAGGTAAGCTTGCTACAGACCAACAGGTCTAAGGGATTTCTACGGAAGAAACAAAAATGAAAAGGGACAAACATGCGTCAGAGGCTTGAAATCATGGCGTACGCTGGACAGTTTCCGAGCTGAACTATCTGGAAGCGCATTATCAGACGGCACCTCTGGTCAACATGGTCACACATCTCGGCCGGACAGCAAGCGCCATCATGGCCATGGCGGGAAAACTGGGATTATCGCGAACGGATAACGACTGGTCTGACGATGAACTGCAATGCCTGCATCAGTATTACCCGGTGGAAGGCCAGCACATTATGCGGCGGTTACCGCGGAAATCTGATGAGGCCATCCGCTTCAAGGCACGTGATTTAGGTATTGTATCGCCCGGGCACACGTACGCTCGCCAGTGGGAGGTGCAGGAATGGCAATTACTCCGGCAGAACCGTCATCGTTCCCCGCTAGAGCTGATGCCATTGTTTCCGGACCGAAGCCTGTCGTCCATCAAAAATGCCCTGATCCGCCTTAAACGCAACAAGGGAGACAATACTCGACCTGCAGGTTCAGCCAGTAGCAAAAAAATAACCACCGCCTGGACAGAGGCCGAGAAGGCAATTTTGTTCCGCTGGTACGAGACCAGCACAACCATGGATGAGATCCTTTCGATGCTGCCAGGCAGACCCCGCTCATCGGTTTTCAGCACAGCCAACAAAATGGGACTCTTCCGTCCGCTCAGTGACTGGACGGAGGCGGAACTACAGATCCTGAAAGATTACTATCCAGAGGAAGGACCTGCGGTTGTTAAACGCCTCCCGGGTCGTCAACGCAGAATTGCGAGCCAGAAAGCCGCCCAACTGGGACTGCGAATGAACAGCAGTACACCCAGACACGCCTGGTCACCAAAGGACTGGCAATACCTTGAAAAAAATCTGCACCTTTCCTTCTCTGAGTTACAGCAGTTGTTCCCGGGCCGCTCACTCTCTTCATTAAAGAATGCCTGTAACCGAGTGAGAGCGCAGCGGAAAAACTGAAATCGCCGTGGATATGCCTGATGCATACTTTACTCCCCTAGATTAGCGGACAATGGCGACTCATACAGCTAAAAGGAAACGGGCACCATACGTAAAGCGATTGATAATCTTCAGCAGGCAATGCAAAAGGCTATGGCTGGCCGTTCTGTCGTGGGAGGATTTCCGTATCTTGCTGAAATGCTCAGAGCGGCAGGCGTGAAGGTCAATGAATGGAACTTGCCCTCCTTTCAGAGCCTGTATATCACCGATAATGGTCCTGTGGTGATACAGGGCCCCGCCCCCTGGTTGCGGGGATGACTGATGTGCCTGATTTTAATCAGGATGTACTGATACACGCATTGCGCGAAGACCAGTCTGGTCAAACCACCTTTCCTGAGTTTTTAGCCGCTATCTGGCAGGCTGGCATTATCCGCTATGTTGTGAATTTCAGTGAACGTCGGGTTTCTTACTTTGGCTGTAATGGCGAAAGCTACGTTGAGGCTTACCCGGAAGTCTCCATAAGTTAATCTGCCAGTTTATAGACGGGAATTCTTCTGGTCGTTCCCGTCAGGTTATCAGACACGTCGATCCTGTCGGTCGCGATCTTCATACCCGTGCCTCTCAGCGTTGCAATATCAGCAGCGATCCGCTGCATACCAAACCAGAACATCCCATCCAGCGCGGTGACCTGTAAACCAGATTTCAGTGCGAGCCGTAGCCGTTCCCGTGGCGCTTTAACCTGTTTTGCTATCTCCTGATAGGTAGCTGTCGTCAACCCCTCTGCTGTTACCCTGCGGATCCGGTTGCTGAAACGATAGCGAAATTCTTCAGGAATGGCGCTGAGGTCGGTTTTAACGGTATAGACGCAACCATACCGGCTATCACCAATAGTGACCGGCTTTCGACTCAACGGGAGTTCTTTGCGTACTCGATCGATTAATTGTGGCGCACGGATAAGTTGTAACCGAAAGGGCAATTCAAAACTGGTCACGTAATCGACATTCAACAGCGCGATACGCAGGCGTTCCTCACTTCCGGCTTTCAGGTGATGACATTCATCCATCACCTCAGCCCATTGCTGAGTTAACCGTTGGGTCTCTCTTGTTTCAATGAACTGATACTTTTCCATGTGGTAGTCGACACGAGCATTCATGGCACTCTCCCGGTCAGTAAATCTGTCTGCATCAGCGAACCTGCGCTACTGGATCCGAATAATGCCATTTATGCTATTTGCTACTAATGTGCAGAGACAAGCTCTTTAATTTTGGTGGCCTTTTCGAAGTGATCTAATTTCATTTCCATAATCCACCAGTGTGCAACCTCCATAAGAAGTTCAGGGTCATCATTTTTATTAGCGAAGAAGGCATAAAACGATAACCCAACACCCGCGCCCTTAGCTGAGATTTTGCTTTCACATGTTTCAAGAATTTTGGTCCTGATACTGGCTCTCATTATGCCTCTTTTGCGGATTAGCCCGCAGGTTGCAGGGTTATCATATTCAAACCCGCTCGCTGTTGTTGGGCGATGGCGTATAACTCATATGAGTTAAGTACCTCGACAACATCACCCGGATCACCGATTACCAGCATATAAGCCGGAGCCAGTAGTCTCCCCTGCTCTGAAAAATGATGTTGGAGATCTGACTTCCTTACCAACAATGCAGATCCATCCTGGTACTCTGATGCCAGCGTATCAAAATGCCACTCATCGTCCTCCACTACAGCATTTATCCAGCCTTGAGCCTTTAGTTTTTCAATGGCATACGCCAGCCGGTGCAGTTCAGACTGTTCAGCAGTGGGTTTATTACCGGTATGCCATAGCTCGCCAAATCGTGAGTGAAGTTCCGCATTTGGACCTTTTTTACGCCCTAAAGCCAGCAGCGTATCGATATCCCCTGCAACTGATTTAGGAAACCGGTGCTGTTTCTGTGCAATAGCCAGCCAGCGCAACAAAAAGGTATGTGTGCTCAGTGGGGATAATGCCAGTCCATCCTGCCAGGCGAAATGCAGTGCCATCAGCGCACACCAGGACAGATGAGCAAGGTCAGCAACAGTCTGTTCTGCCGAGGGTTGTTGTGTCGTCTTCGTCTTTTTCATAGGGGAAAAAGTATAACCGAAGGAACCTGGCATCTGAACCTGTTAGCCCCGACAAACATAATTGCTATCGGCCAGGGGAATGAATTGACACCATTTTCCAGGGTCAACATGCGCGGCCCTGTAGGTTTACCTTTTTTGTTTATGTGTCAGCGTACTGGCGTGACAAAACGGACAAGGTTTCACTCCGCAGTACATCCGCTTACAGCCCGGACAGATCCAGCGGGTTGAGGTTACAGTGAATCTGGCTCGTCTGATTTTCTTCATATGTCAGGTCCTGACCCAAACGACAGACAGCAGAAGTCCTACCCTGTGGCAGGCATCGAGTCATATGTTTGGGTTTACGTTAAGGGAGAGGCAGGAAAGTCTGAGAGGGGCGTTTAGCTACGGGATGCTTCAATACGCTCAAGCATCCATTGTTTAACTTCCCATTCAAGCCAGCGGGAGCTACGCCCGAATTTGATGGGTTTGGGGAACTGGTCAAGGCTAATGAGTTTGTAGAACCACTTATCCGACATGCCGGTGAATTTCGTAATCGTTTCCATATCGATACAGCGGTCATTCAGCAGGTCAATGTCATTGATGGTTCGGACTGGGTATTTAGGTTTACTGGTCATGGATAGTTATCCTTGAATGATTGGATGAAAGACCAGTCGTGCAGTTGCCGTTAACGATGATTTGTTAACTCAGCTTGCACCCGGTCAATAACATCCATCTCCAGTAGAAAAAAACTTACTCAATCAGTTTACCTGCCATCGTTCATCCCCTGTCACCTGAACTCGAACCACCATTAGCACCTCGAATACTGCTACGTTTTATCCTTGACAATAGCAGGGTTAATTTTTGATCATTACCTCACATAGGCAACTGAAAGTAATGTGTAATCAAACGATAAGGTGACTTTATGAAACTCGATCAAATTAGCAGTACAGAATCCCTTCAAAAGATGCTTGAAGAGCGTGGTTATGTTGCATTCCTTGAATTTTCGAAAAATGTGGAATCAGTGAAAGAGGAGGCACAAAAGCGAGTAAAGGAGAGGGAAGAGGCTCAAAAAGCCATTGAGGATAAGATCGCTGAACTTCATGATTTAATCATTAGTGACGGCATTGTTTGCGATCAGGATCAGCTCAAAGCATTTTTCCTTAAACAACTGGATGATAAATACACTCCTCGCTTTGATACATCTCAACAAGATAAAAAGCCTAAAGAGAAGCAAAAACTTCCTGCAAAATACTCTTACAAGGACAAACAAGGAAAACAAAAAACATGGGTGGGAAAAGGACGAATCCCAGGGGAGTTGGTTAGCCAGATACAAGATCAAAATGGTAACCCGATTGATATGAAAAATGCGTCAAAAGAGCAGAGAGAAGAGTATCTTAAACCTTTCCTGATAGATTAAACGATTGAGTGATCTGGTTAAACAAACACCGTATTATAAATCTTATCTATTTAGGAAATAATCCACAATGGACTATAACATAAAAAATGTAAAAATCCCGACAACGCCTTATCCTGTTGATTCATTCCCACCAATTTTAAAAAATGTGATCACCACACTCAATCAAGACTCACAGCTTCCTGTTGAAATGATCGGCAGTACTGTTCTGGCTGCGGCAACTTTAGCGTGTCAGGGTTTCATAGATGTAATATCCCCTTACGGTAATGCCGTAGAACCCTGTTCATTATACTTTATGACGCTCGCAGAAAGTAGCGAAGGTAAATCCACTTTACATAACAAAATAATGTCACCATTCAGCAAATTTACTGAGTCTGTAAGGCAGGAAAATAATAAGAAATTAAGGGAATATAACAAAGCATTGAAGACATGGACGCTCATCGATAAAGCATTAAGTAAAAAAATGACAAAGGCAGCTGAATCAGGTAATGATACGGCTATGCAGGAAGCAGAGAAATTACTACACAGACATCAAGACAAATCATCTTCTGACCCGGCACTAAGAGAACCCAAACAATTTAATCTCATTTACGAAGATACAGCTATTAGGGCGCTTATGGATGGATTGAGAGATCAGCCTAGCGCAGCAATTTCTTCGCCAGAAGCAATCACCTTCTTTAAAAGCCGCTTAAAAGGCCATTTGGGTTTATTAAATAAAGCATGGGGTGGCGAATCACATCCCTTCAACCGAACAGATGAACAACCTATAGACCTTAGAGCCCGATTAACGCTTATGCTTTTGGTACAGCCAGGAACATTTATGTCTTATCTAAGCAAGCACGGGGAGGAAGCTAGTGACAGTGGTTTTTTGACAAGATTCTTATATACAAACGTACGCAGTACACAAGATTCGAGAGACGGCAATCTGGACTATGAAAGATCAAACACAGCAATTAAAGCTTTTCACGAACGGATAAAAGAACTTCTGATTGAACAAAAAGAATGGCTTCTTGACAACGATAAAAAAAAGCATAAAGGAAAATTAAATGAGGAGGCCAAAGTTCTTTTCTCTAAAAAGTACAAAGAATATCAGGACTTCATAAAAGAAGACGGAAAATGGTCACACATCAAGAGCTATGTCAGTAAAGCTGGTAGCCAAGCCATCCGAATAGCCTCGATACTAAACACTATCGATTCGAATAATCATGACGTCACTAAAAATTCTTTGACAAGCGCATATGCAATTGTTGAATGGCATTTAGAACAAGCATCCGCTCTTTTTTATAGTTTATCTGAAGAGTATAAATTCAAAGAAGATGTTTATGAGCTTTTCGAATGGATAAAAAACAGATTTGAGCACCCTAGAGAAAGCACTCGTATCATCGATCCCCAAACGAGATATCTTGTAGAGGTTAAGATAGCACCTAATGATCCATTCCCTACTCAGATGATAAGAACTGGAGGACCGACAAGACTAAGAGATGGGATCAGACTAAGAGATAAAATCAGACTTAACCCACTCATCAATGAACTTGTCGCATTGGGTTTTATAAGCATAATTCAGCATTATCAAAATGGTGCAGAACACATATGCAAAATTCTTTTTTTTGATCAAAACAGAATTCCTTATAGTTTCTCATCTACTCAATCACAGGGGCTTATTGTGTTAAACCAAAAGAATGCTGGACCTAGTCGCTATCCACTCGATAGCTATGACTCACAAAGATTGCGATGGTAAATAAATAACATAAGAATAACAAACAAAAATCCCAGTGCATTAAATAATTATAATGCACTGTTTTTTGTCATTATAAATTTCACAATGACAGAGAAAAAAACAAAAATAACATGATATAAAACCTTGCTACAACTGCTACAGTAGCAACTGTAGCAGCAATCAGCGGCATGAAATCATTTTAATTTATGGTTAAGCGCACAAAAAACAACCAGCAACCAACCATAAACACAAAACAATGTCAACAAACAAATCAATCTCAGCACCACCGCAAAAACAACAAAATCACAACATAAAATCTTAATGCCATTGTTTTTGAGTAAGCCACAATATCAACCAAGACAGCAAAACTAACCAGGGATAGCTTACAGGAATGATGTGAAATGCTTAAGCAGCCTCATAACCCTGAGGAATGCGCTGGTGTCTTTATTGAAGGAGATAGTCAGTGCATGTGATAGTGCAAAGGTTCTTTGCCCATTCATTTTTAGCACTCTTAGGATAAACGACAAGGTAAGTTTTTAATGGGTTACGCTTATGCCCATTCTGGTTTTACAGTGGTAAACTTGGTGATTAAATTAGCTAAAAAAAAAGTCCATTATAAAAAGACTATCAAAACCCACTCTAAAACGAACTGTAACGCTCTCTGAGCTCTTTTCTTGTTCAAGTCGATAGATTCATCAATTTGATCATTAAAGGCCTTAGAACGCCTTACATGCTTATCTTTATCACTCACACCTATACCCCTTTATAAATAACCCTATGTAATATCCTTATCTCTGGCTACAGCCAAAGTTCCTTTCTCCATCAGTAAAGCCCTTACTTTTATACTTAGCAAAGTAACTGGTACGATAGATTAAGTCTTTATAGCGTTTACTTTGATCACCATCTTTAGCATTGAGGTAGTAAATCGGATTCTTAGGTATTTCAACTAGTTCTTTACTGCGAGGGTAAATCAAACCAGTCGCACTCATCCATGCTTCCCTGATAAGTCTTAACAAAGTCCCCTTATCGTTTTCAAAAGAGCCAAGGTAGCTGAACATATCGCGATTAAGTAACAGAAGGGTATGGTAATGCTTCTTATGGGTAGTCGGACAATACTCTCTGGACCAGATAAACCGTAATGCTGTCTTTCGTACTCGCTTACTTTCTTTTTCTCGCTTTATTAAATCATATTTAATCTTCTCCCTCAGAGAGGTCATAAAACGAGATATCACTGAAGCATCTACCTTTGCAAAGTCATCCTCAGTTGGCATATCACATAAGCATTTCATTAAGGGAGTATGCAGATCAACTCTGATAGCTATCGTTCTGGTATGCTCTTCTAAGGCGTTATCTATGGTTTGCTTAATACGCTTTAGCTGATACTGATTAAGTTCACCATGAGAGGTGTTATAGGTATACATGTTTGATTACCAAGTTAGTTAATAACGTCTGAATATGAATGAGTTGTAATATACAATGATATCTCTAATGAGGTTACTAACCTCTTATAAAGCAAAGTCTATTGATAGTGATTGATTAGCTTGTATGTATTGCTCTATAACAACAGTAATTAACCAATACATAGACAAACGCCACTAAATAGATCATGCAGGTTAACTTTGCAATAAAGGAAGAAAACCAATATTTAACCTGTAATTAGTTAATTAAGGACATAAAATCACTCTGGAGTTATCACATAGAATAAACAAAGCAGTGAGTATTTAATCTGCAGTTTTATTTAGCTCTATATCACTCGGATGAACATACCCATTACTGATATGGAATATAACTATGAAATCACTATTACCATCTGGTAATTTTACCCGAGAACAGGCCGAAGCTGTCGCAGCGGCTTATCTCAATGTTGCTATTGAAGACGATCAAGGGACACACTTTCGTCTCGTAGTTCGTCGCGATGGCGTGATCGTCTGGCGAGCGTGGAACTTCGAATCTGACGCTGGTTTATGGCTAAATAAATTTATCGAAAGCGACGGCATCCCCAAACTAACGTAAACATCAGCAGTTAACCCTATTCATCTATAACAGACAGGTTGCGTTCCCTCGGGAGCGTAGCCTGTTTTGCTTTATAACCAACGATTAAGGAACTCCCTCATGCGATTAGCTTCCCGCTTTGGTTCAGCGAATATTGTTCGCCGTGACCGACCATTAACCCATGAAGAGCTGGCGCGTTATGTGCCCAGCGTTTTCAGCGAAGATAAACATGAATCTCGTTCAGACCGCTACACCTGCATCCCGACCATTACCCTGCTCGATAATCTTCAGCGCGAGGGTTTCCAGCCTTTCTTCGCCTGTCAGACCCGAGTACGTGACCAGAGCAAGCGCGAGCATACCAAACACATGCTGCGCCTGCGTCGCGCCGGACAAATCACCGGTAAACAGGTGCCGGAAATCATTCTCCTCAACAGCCATGACGGCTCCAGCTCGTATCAGATGTTGCCTGGGCTCTTTAGATCGGTTTGCCAGAATGGTTTGATTTGCGGTCAGTCGTTTGGTGAAGTCCGCGTACCGCATAAGGGGAATGTGGTGGAGAAGGTTATCGAAGGTGCTTATGAGGTGCTGGGGATTTTTGACCGTGTGGAAGAAA
>Ga0209281_1000609_pt1 | contig 40272 bp, 39 predicted proteins | sample MedtruBG_FD_187514 | JGI IMG/M metagenome (GOLD analysis project Ga0209281, IMG submission 187514) | Root nodule microbial communities of legume samples collected from California, USA - Medicago truncatula BG (SPAdes) (version 2) | ecosystem: Host-associated > Plants > Roots > Nodule | place... | reverse complement strand
ATATTGCTGTTCAGGCAATTCAGGAGCGAATGGGCGATAAGCAATCCAATCCGACTGCAGATTATATTGTTCGATTACACCGGGCTCTTTTTATGTAATCCGTAAGCCATATTTCATTTATCGATGCATGAGCGAAAATGCAAACGTCTGCTCTTCGCTCTAAGCTGACATATCTAATCTGCTTAGATGAACTGCTAAAATCTGACAAGCGCAGGATTGACTTGGTTGAGAAAGCCGACAGACGGCAGGAAAAAGGCCATCGATACAGAGAAAATGGTTGCGTTCTCCTGGGGAAGCTACCAGATGCGCGAGGGTGATACTCTGGAGTTGGCGATGTTGAAGTCAGATGCATTGCTTTATCAGCATAAACCGACCAAATACGAAGACCGCAAGTGAACGGATGTTTTGGCTTAGTAAATCCAGAATGGTGACAGCTCGCCCTTTTATGTGCCGAAGCCTTTGTACGCGAACTGGCACAGCGTGTGTCGCAACATGGAGACGCACTTATGACCATCGCACAACAGCTTGAACAGAAGGGTATCGAGAAGGGCAGGGCTGAAGGCCTGCAGCTCGGTGAACAGCGCGGTATTGAAAAAGGCCGCAACGAAGGCAAGCTGGAAGTTGCCCGTACCATACTGCAGAACGGCATTGACCGTAATACCGTCATGAAAATGACGGGTCTGAGCGAAAACGACCTGGCGCAGATCCGACACTAATCCCCCTATCCTGGCACTCCCTCTCCGGCTATCAGCGAATACTGGTGGGACAGGGATACATCTCCTTCAGGAAGGGCTATCCAGCCACAGCTTTTAAGCAACTCATTGAGCGCTTCAACCTGCCCGCTAATTCTGGCTGGCACCGGTAATATTTGTTCCCCGTCTTGAGTGAAGGCGATGTCCAGGGCGCTTTTCAGAAGGCAGATGCTGTTAACTGATGCCGAGGGCAGAATTCGGTGCCGGCCACTCCAGTCTCTGTCGCTAAGGACCTGATAGACCCAGGCATGCTCCATCAGGAGTTCCATGGCATAGGTCAGTCGAAACATATCGTTTTGCTCCAGCAGTTCGCCGGTGCAGCTGCGCCAGATGTAATCCAGCTTTTGCTTCAGGCGGGCGCGTATACCCAGTGACCGCCCCTGGTTCAGTATCCAGTCAATATCAGTGGCCAGATCACGCGAGAAACGACGCTGCTTTTTGGCCAGAGCAAACCAGCGAGTGATGAAAAGATTTTCCTGCGATTCAGAGCTAATCAGCCCGTCCTGATGGGCCAGCTGCAGTGCGACAAGTGCGCACCATGCCAGATGGCCGGTCTTATCCCTGTTTCTCAATTCTCAATCGTCCCTGATAAATGTGTAACGATAACTAGCCGGTAGCACCGGTCTTTTTTTTGGCTTCGCCGATTATGCTGCGCAGCGCCTCAACCGACAATGGTCTGGATTCATTCGACCGGTGCACCATTGCGTGGCAATTCGGGCACAGCGGAACCATATCCCTGACCGGATCTATTTTATAGCTCTCGCCAATAGTTTTCAGGGGGGTGATGTGGTGGACGTGGATGAAGTCCTTGCCCAGGTCTCCGTAGGTTTTTTCGAAATCGAATCCGCAGCCCTTGCAGACGGTACCATGACGTCTGATACAGGCTTTCCTGGCTTCAGCACTTCTCTCGTAGGCATTGACGATAATAGCCTTTCGGGCACCTTCAGTGTACTGCTCTGGCATGCTGAGTTCTTCCGGATAAGCATGACCGATAGTATCGGCATACCAGACGCTCCCTTCCTTCCGGAGGTAGCGTTTTTCAATGCGATGTTCAAAACCTTTGATTGCCGCTACGTCAGGATTATCAGGCTTCGGCGAGTGAATCATGTTGAAGGTGTACAGCTCGTATCCTTCATTCAGGTAGCTAAGATGCTCAATAGCCTGCTTGTAGCCCGGTAGTCTCTTGTTCCTGGCACTAAACTCCCATTCTTCTCGGAGGATAACCGCGCGATCTTGTTCACGCTCAGAGTCCCAGGCACCAAAAATAACTTTCTGACGGTCGTGACTAATGAAAGACCAGCTCCAGTTCTTACAGGTGGCTCCCTCATTTTGTATAAACTGCTTTCTGTTCAATTTCTACCTCTTAAATTAAACAACAATCGATTTTAAACAAGCATACCCATGCTTACATATTTATAATTTACTACTAAGATAGTTATTAAAACGTTTTTTGTTCTTAAGGGCAGATATAAATCTTGTGGAAACAATCATCATAATAAATGTATAAAATACTGCTGCGACAAGAAGTGAAACAGAAAAAACAGCATTAGGCAATCCATTATTCCAGTCCGCCGAGAAATCATAAGCAAGGTAGTATGTTAAAAATGTAAACAACCAAAAAGCCAAGGCAAGAAAAACATTTTTCACGTTCACATAAATCCTTTTATTTTCAATTAAATACATCCCTTTAATGCGTAGCATGCTCTTTGAAAAGTATCCATTATCACTTATGTCTTCATAATAAAAACTAATTATACTTTTTGAAAGCTCTGTATCTTCGTGTAATTTGTAATCACTCATTATTATTTTATGCTTTAGTTTTTTTAAGGTATTGCTGCTTTTTTTGTACCCATTGATATATTCCATGGCTTCTATTTTTCTACTTGTAGGTAAAGAGAAAAAAGAAATATATGAAGAATAAAACTTTTTAATCCAGGGTATTAATACCGCTGATATGACAAGTATAATAAACGGAGACAGAATTTTTAAAAATTCAACTTATTCTTTATCCATATGTTTTCCATCCTTTACTACTACGACCATTTGACGGCCACAGATATTATCATTTAGGTTCTGATATGCGCACTGCGGCGGAAGACTTTCCGCTAGCGAGGATCTTGTAGTTCTTCCCTGACCATTTCGAATGCTTTCTGCAACGTTGCTTTATCGGATATATTCATAATTTCCTTTGCTAATAGTTTCAATGCATCATTGTTTGATTCTTTAGCCAGGAGCTCGGTACTCATTCCTAATACTAATCGAGGTGATTCAGAAACAGGAATATTATCATCATCGAAGATGGCGTCTAATTCCTTCTGAACGGATGTTTGCATGCATGAAAAATCCTTTTCAACGAAAAGTTTACGACATGTATCTATCAGCATGTCTTTTCGCTCTACGCTTAGCATGTTGTCAATCATCGAGTCGATTATTGATGGATTGCTCATTTAATATCAATATCCTTATCAAATTTGAGTGATTATTATTCATAACCTGGTTTTAACGTGAAGTACATAGACGTTTGGTACATTGGCCAGCATCGTGGAAATGCACCGCAGGCGCATGAAGGCGCCAGCTGTATCCGAATGTGGCTGTGATGGTTAGTGGCGCCGTAGCCCGACGCAGCCGGTTGATTTATAGAGTATCGCTATCAATATCCCCTTCCCTTGTATGTAAATAGGTACATGGTGGTTAGCTACTGCCATATGAAGCGAAGTGAGCCGGGCCGCAAACGTTGTATGCAGCATAACTTCTTTTATTTTGCTTACGCTGACCGCATGGGGATTATTGGTCTGATGCAGTATACTTTCGCCTGATTAGGGAGGGCGTGATGGTTATCAGTGAGAAAGACCTGCTTGAGGCAGGCTTCAGCAAGAGCGAAGTGGACAATTTACAGGGCCGGCTTTCAGCAGGCGGAGGCACCATGCAAGACCTCATCGATGCACTTTCACGGCGCTTCCGGGTGTCGTTATGGATCACAGTTGCGTTGGTTTTGGTTATGCTGGTCACCCTCATTGCCGGCAGCCGGACACACATTCTTTCCGGGAGCATGAGTTCAGTTGTTGTCCTGATCATTGCCTGGGTGACCTTTCCACCTGCACTGGGCTGGAAAGCATTCCGCCTGCAGAAGACTATTTCCCGGAAGGTTCGATAGTCAGTAAATCAAGTGCCACTTTGGCTTTAACTCCCCATCCCGCAATTTTAAGCGCCATCGCGGGACGTGGTGTGCCGGATACTTTTCTGAAGAAATCAGGCCTGGTCCAGTACCACAGCCGTTGTGCTTCGGGTTTCAGCCTCAGACCATACGCGCCATAGACTTCACTGAAGAGTGTGATAGCCTTATATGTCCCCAGACCCTGCTGCCGGCTGAAGCCCAGAAATTCAGCGATCTCCATCGATCCGTCCGCAAATATTCCCTCTGTCTGCTTATCATCGAGGAGGCTGTGCGCGGCTTCCCGTGAAATCGTATTGAAGCCATTTACGACAATCACCGCGCCGGCCATTACCCCCAAAGGCGTCATAGAAGACATCATGACGATCCCACCAAAGATGGCAGCACCGGCCACCACCACGTCAACAGCCGAGATGATGTAGCCCACAATTTTGTTCTCGTTCCGGACAACCTTCACCTCGGCATAGAGTTTTGCATAGCCGGTTTTGAGCAAACGGGACTGTTCGAGCAGACTGGTGTTCTCTGCGCGTAATGCCTGCAGGCAGGCCATACAGTCATCATCCGTTTTTGCCCGACGCGCGGCCTCAAACTGGGCCATGATGAATGCCCTGATCTCATCTACAAACTGAATTCGGGTAAAACCATCCTGAAGATGCATAGCCGCTACCGTGTTGGCCGTATTAACCAGTTTCCTGGCCTCCAGGTTGATCATGGTTTCCGCCCAGGTTCGGGGGTTTTGGCCGGGTAAAAGCAACGTGTCCATTTTATCGCCTCGTTTATCTGTTTTTGAAAGCATATTCCCGAAACGATTTTTGACAATAAAAAACGGGTAGACTTTCCAGATGAACTGACCCCTTATACATTGCTGGCATCGTGGAAATGCGCCGCAGGCGCATGGGAGGCGCGGAGCGCCGGAGACCCCCGCAGCGAAGCGAGGATGAAAAAAGCATTACGGCTGAAGCCGTAATAAACCCCCACCCTGCAAAGCCCAGACAAACCAGCTAAAAGCCATTAAGAGGCTTATATGCGCCGTCGGAGTGGTCACGACAAGGCGTAGCCGCAGTCGGGGCGTATCTCCGCGTTAGCGGGCCGTCAGGGCCGCTTACGGGCGTGTACTCAAAACTTCCAGCGACATCATTCACAGCGGCTCAGAATTATAGTTACAACATCCATTATTAAAAGCGACGGTGTTCCGGGCCTTCGGCCCGGGCGCGGCGGCTTTTCAGTGGTGGGTCCCGGCTCAGGTGTTACCGCTGTGCACAGGACTAGATTGTGGTTTGAGAGGGGCTTTGAGTTTCAGTTACTGTTGAGAGACTTCAGGTGGTGAACGTAGTCAGTGCATTTGGATGTTGTAACTATAATTATCCCCGAGACTTCATATGAATAGGTAATCTTTTTAAAAGAATGCAGTTACAGGTAGTTTAAAAGAATACTTGCAGCCTGGATGGGCTGCGATTAGCAGCTAATTTGCAAGGTCTCTTGCAGTTAAGTGTGGATAAGAAATTCTCGATGTGGTTAGCATGAAGACGACCTCTTTTTTGAGGTCGTAATAATTCATTGGGATTGCATGCCGGCAATATTTTCGTTAATGCGATTTTGAATATAACTGATTGTATCTTCAGTAACTTTTCCGGGAAGTAAATCACGGCATTTCGCGGGAAATGTGGTGGCCACAGATGAAATCCGCTCAATTAGCTCGTCTATCTGATTCACCTCTAGCTCAGCCTCCCGGGTTCCCAGGGCAATCAGATGTTTGCGATCTATGTTGAGCGCTTCCCCCATAACATCCATCTGATGGTACCCGCCAGGACCATCGCAGAAAGTAATGTCAAAGGCCGGCGCAAGTGACCAGTTCCCCTCCTGAGACATCAGATAGGCAAAGTTTTTGGGGTGATCATCCCGGTTATTAAAGATGACATTGAATACCACGCGCTCGAATGCTCGTTTTTTTTCCCTGATATCATTCGTGCAGAGCTGAGTCGCCCTAATAAAGTTTGCATAGTCCATGGAGCCCGGGATCTGATAATTTGCACCTGTAAAGGCCGCGAGACTTTGCATCGGTACTTTCATTTCTCTTTCTCTGTCGAATCGCCGGCTTGCAAAAGCCGCTTGTCCGTCAGGTAATTCAAAATACCTGGTTTCTGGCGTTTCAATCCCACATTCTCGCAGGCACTGAGAGTAGACCATTTCCACAGCGCAAACTTCGGGATGTTCCTGCCTGGCAGGAAACTTAATCAGCCATGGCTCAAGTTTCTGTGAGGGTATCGTTGTAAACTCATCCGTTACAGAGTGGCGATACAGTAGAGCTTTTGGGCGAGCTCCCTGTGGTGAGCCCCCCATAAGTAAGAGCCGGTTGAGAAACTCTCCTCCTTCGCCTTTAAGTACTTCCTGAACCTCCGCAGCTAACTGGCTAACCGGGATATCTTCCTGAACAGATGTAATATCCGGTGATACCGGCTTATAAGACATCGCCCCCATAGCATTACTGCCGATATAGGTGAGTCGCTCAAGGGGACCGATTCTTGCAATGTTAAGTCCGCGTTTACGAAACAATCTATCCATGAGCAGCATCCCCCACCCATCTGGCAGGGAGTCGTAAACCGGTCCAGGAAGCCCTAACTGGTGCAGAGGGAAATCACTCCGGAGTTTCGGGCCAGCCAGTGGTAGCGTATAGCTTGCCAGTTCCAGCCCTTTTTTTTGTGCTTCAGGACTATATTCGAAAACGATCACCGGTCGTCCTGTCAACGCTGTCGTCGTGGCTAACGTTCCCCAACGCCAGTGCTCTCCCCAGCCATCATAAAAAACATCAACACTAATCATTTTTTAAACTCTTATTTCTGATGCGCTTCCGGGTTAACGTGGATTCATATCGGCGGAGATCGTCCAGACTTTCAAGCTTTGGTTTGAACAGTGATTCTAACTCCTCGGTCCGGCCAAGGATCATTGCTACACGAATAATATTCTCAAAACTGGTATTTTTACCCGATTCCAGGTTGGATAATGTAGTCACACCAATACCAGCCCGCTTTGCCAGCTCGGACTGAGTCATCTGTTGGTTGATCCTTTCTGTACGTAACCGGTCGCACAGGAGTAACGCTATTTCATCTGGTTTGGTTAAAGATAAATCCAACATATTGTGTTTTATCTCTCATTATTCAACATAAGCGACATTATATTGGAATTATACCACAAGCATTCACGGCGGCGAAACAACTGGGGATGGAGCGGTTTTAATTGAAACGATGCTGAGGTTTTAAGTTTCGGAAGGCGGTAATACCTGTTGCGCTACTGGTCCCTATGATACTACTGAAAGACTACGTGCCAGCAACATCCTCTCCTTAACTCTGCGTTTTATTTCATTGCGCAACGTTGGAAGGTCTGAGACAAACAAGCCCTTTGCTATCTCCTTTGTAAGCTCCTTCCTGACACGTTCAGAAATCTGACGAAAAGTAAGATGAGCTTCTTTACGGCTTTTGTTTCTTTTCTCACCATACGCCTTACGGATAAGTCTGTATTCTCTGAATCGTTTTCGAAATGCTTGCCAGGCAATGGAGATAAGTTCACCAGGATTTATTCGGCTCTTTCCTTGCTTCATTCGTTGCAAATTCAGATACTCAGCACGACTTTTGCGAACAGACTCAAGAGCTTCAGGCGAAACATCAAGCGCCTCGAACAAACGTGGGGTAAAAGTAATGTCCGTCGGCAGATAACAACCAATCTCAGGATCATACTCCGTCCGGTAAGTTATCAGCCCAAGTTCTTCAGCGAGATAGTGCAAAGCTCGTGTAGCGCGGCATATTGATAACGTGCCATTGCAGGATTCTGTGAGTAGCCCACATTCCGACGCAAGTGTCGTCATAGTAGCATTGACCCTGTTTGCCAGTGGATCATAATGGAAGCAGAGTCCCTGAAGTAATGCGTCAATTGCCCGGCGCCTCAGCACGGGTGGTTTTCTTTTACGGGTGCCATTAGCTCTGGTTGCTGCTACCAAAACGGAAAAGATAAAGGTATCCGTAAACCCCGAGGCTTTGGACATCAGTTTCTTATTAAATGGTAAAGTACGTTTAGGCGTCTGCGTTCCCTTCTTACAAGGTACTGTAAAAACCGGGAAAGGGTTATGAACCTGTACATAAGTTGAGCGGAGAACTTTATCCATTAGCCAGCACTCCTTTGCCAGACACTACATGCTCAATAATCAACCAATGCTCTTGTAATACCTTCTCCATGGATGTAACCTCCGTATGTTGTGTTCACAAGCAACAGCATCCGACCCCGCTTATTTTTCCTGGTAGAAAAGTGGTAAGCGGGTTTTTTTATTTGCTTGCTTATTCATTTGAAATCATTCTGTGATGAAGATCAGTATCCGGGGATCCAATTAGTTCCTGTGTCCCATCGGGACTGCCAGTGGACGAGATAGCGGCTCGCTACCTCCGGCATCTCGCGGACAACGAGCACATTCTCGGAGTTTTTGCGTGTTCCTGCCCGGGTGTAGTTAAAGCTTCCCGTCTCCACCGTCTGGCCATCCACGATGATGACCTTGTCATGCATGATCGCGTAACGATCGTTCGTGCGAACCGGAATACCTGCGCCTGCAACCAGGTTCATGGCCGCCACGCTGGCCCTGTTCCGGTTTCCCTTCTCGTCCAGCACTATCTTCACGTCCACGCCGCGGCGGTGCGCATCAACCAGCGCCCGCACCACCTCAGGCGAAGTGAAGGAGTACCCCATCATGCGGATGCTTTCCCGCGCAGAGCCAATCGTGTTCAGGACCAGCTCCAGCGCGCCGTGCTCAGGGGAAAATGCCGTCTGTATTGAGGGGGATGCCGTTGCCGGCAGGGTCACGCTCAGGGCGCAGCAGGCCAGGCCGGACAGCGCCAGCCAGCGTAATGAATTCCGCATTGAATACCTCAGACTAAATGTTCAGAGTGGTGTTTTATGGAAACGCCGGGCATGGGGAAAATCGCTTTTCCCCGATGGCCGGGGTTGGACAACGACGCCGCGCGGAGGCGTCAGGCCGTGTGCTCTTTTCGCTCGTACTCAGCCTTGCGCTGAAGCCGGGCGTGCTCCTGCTCCTTTCGCCTGACGGCATAGGCAGCATCCTCTGCCGTCACCCTGGCCACCGGCTGGCCGTCAATATCGATGCGCCACGAGCCTTCCGTCAACGCCTCAAGATACGCATCCGAGCGGGTAATGGCGCTCAGGCAGCGCTTAAGCTTTTTAACCGACATATCCAGATTGCGGCTGCGAATGTCCTCAATCATCGCCTCGCGGATGTTTATCGCCAGCAGGCGGGGAAGCCCGTTCAGCGCCAGGGCTGGCCAGCAGCGCGCTATCTCTGCCACAGCCTCCTCCAGCGTCATCAGGCTGCGGTACTTTGGCTCCGGCGGCGGCTTGCGCTTTGCCGCCCGCCGGGCCTCGCGCTCCTGCGCCTGCTGCTCTGCCCACAGCATGGCCTTCTCCTGGTAGCGCGCCTTTTTAGCGGCGGCCCGCTCCTCCCTCTCTTTTTCTTCCTGTACCTGTTTTTTTAATTTCCATGCGGGCGGCTGGCTCACCACAACCGTTTTCCTGCGCGTCAAGGACCTGACCGGCTCGCCTGGCCCGTCCGTCGACGGCGTCTTCTTCTCGTCCGTCACCGGATTTCGCCGCAGTGTCAGCTTAGGGCGTTGTTCCTCTGTCATTTCAGACTCCTGTATTTCCCTGTACTTATCATGATTACAGCGCAATCATGCCCAGTGCGGCAAGATGCACCGCATAGAACAGCGGAAAGAATTCGCGCGGCCAGAACCTCGGGGCCAGACTGCAGGTCCGGCTCAGCATCGTCAGAACCATACCTGGGATGATAAGACCCGCGATGGCCATGGCCGCCCCGTCTCCGGCATTGAGCGCCAGCACCGTCAGGGCAAGGCAGCACGCCAGACCCGTGCGCGTGGTGCGCCGTGCAGTCATGAACACGCCGCAGGCGAGGAGCAGCATCATCACGCCCGGTATCCCGTAGCTCCCCCCCGAAAACGGCAGCCATGCCAGAACCAGCATCAGTGAAAGAGGCCACGCTCCTGGCCCGTGTGCCTGCATGAGGCGAAGCGCCTGACCGCTAACCACGAAGGCAAACAGAATATTGCCCGCATCCGGACGAAGCCCCGCCAGTATCCACCCGCCCTGCGCCACGATGGCCCAGACCCAGAGCCGGTTCAGCGACCGCTGACGCACGACCGGATGCCGGGCAAGGTTCATCGCCCAGACGAGGCCAAACAGCGGAAACGCCCCGCGTCCGGCCAGGCGCAGCCATTCGTTATCCAGGCCGAACAGCAGGCTGACGTGGTCGGCCACCATCAGAACCAGCGCCACGGTCTTGATAAGGTCAGTCTGTCCGGGCGTCCAGATAACCAGCCGCTGCAGCCAGCAGTCGGCCACCACGACCAGAGGGAAAAAAGGATTATCTTCAGCGCGCACGTCAGTCGCCTCCCATTGTTTTCTCTCGTTCAAGCACGCGCACCGTGTCGCGCTCCATCTGCTGCAGGCAGTCCCGCTGCACGTTTTCATGCGCCACCCTGGTCACCGCCTCGTCCCGGGCGCGAACGTCCGGACTTTCAGGCAGCGTGACGTCCGCAGCCCGCTCACGGGTTTTGTCTTCGCTCAGCTCGCGCGCCAGCTCCCGGACCGCACCGGCAGCATCTTCAGCCTTCTCACTCCCGCGCGCCAGCTCGCGCACCGCATCTTCCGCCCGCTTCTCCAGCTCGCGCCTTTGCTGCGCCTCAAGCGCCTGCTGTGCCAGCACCTCCGGCGGGATTTTTTCGCCGTGCTGCGTGCCCGTTGCGTCAGGCATACCGTCGGCCCATATGCGCCCGCCGGTGATGGCGCCCGGGTTCCACGGACGCCCTTCGGCGTCGCCAATGCGCACCACCACGCCGCTCTGCGGATTTTCACGCGCCAGGCGCACGCCTTCCGCCATATCCCGTGCCATCAGCGACTCGCCGTTACGGCTGGCCTGAAGCCCGGCAAAGGCGGCGTCCTCGCTGCCCATCACGCGGCCCTCGCCACCCAGCCCCTGAAGCTGTCCGTCTCCGGAGGTCAGGGTGCTCAGCCAGACGCCCGCCTGCCTGCCGTTGCGGTCAAAGGCGGGCAGCGCCACGTGCGGCTGCGGGTATTTTCGTCCCGGCGAGATAAACTTCGCCATCGTGCTCTCGGGCTTCAGCCCGGCCTGGCGAAGCGCGGCGCGTCCGGCAGGTACCTCTCCCAGCGCTTTTGCCGTTGCCGTCAGGCGGGCGGCGTTCGCCGCCGCGCGATCATTGCGCGGCTCCACGATGTCGTGAGCGGTGCTTTTCGCCTGTGATTTTTCCATGGCGGTCACCCACTTCTCCCGGTTGTCGGTATAGACCTGCGCGTGCTGCTTCATGCGGCTCAGCGCGACGTAGGCTGACTCAAAGCTCACCATCTGCTTACGCCCACCTTCCGTGCCCTGCAGGGATATGGAAAACGGTTCGCTCGCGCCCTGAGCGCCGTTAACCGTCACGGCGTAGGCCAGGTCGATGTGCTGCTCCGCGCGCTCCGCCAACGGGTTGATCGTGCGGGTCTGCTTTCCGTCCGTCAGCGTGACGCTGTCACCTTTGATATCGCTGACCGTCCAGACGCTGTTGGCCACAAAGCCCCGCTCGTTGTCGCTTTTCGAAAAGCGCATCCGGTCGCCCGGCGAGACGGCGATAGTGTCCGGCCGGTACAGCGTGACGCCCTCGGTCGCCGCCTGCGCAGGGGAAAGGCTGCGGGTTTTCCCCTCAGCATCCTTCAGCGTCACCAGGTGCGCGTCCTTATCCAGCGCATCTATTTTGTAGTAGGTATTGTCCAGCAGCACCATGCTGCCGCCGTGAGTCTGCCAGGTGTCCATTCGCCTCAGCTCGCCGTCGCGAATGTTTTCCGGCGTCAGCACCGGCACAGTCACCTCTTTATCGCCCAGCTCCCCGGCCGTCCGGCGCGCATCGTGGATCATCGCATTGAGCTGGCGCCGGTCGGCGTTCAGGGCTGTCATCACGATGGTCTGCGCCTGGGCCTGTGCCGCGCGCCCCGTGTAGTCCTTCACGATGGCCTCCAGCAGCGTTTCGGGCTGCCCGCCCGGCGTCAGGTCACCGGCCTTAATCGCGGCGGCAATCGCCTTCTCGTGCTCGCGGCTGAACTCCATGACTGAACTCTCAGGCTGCCACGCGTCCGGCCTGCGCGGAACCTGCTGTGGAGCGACGCTTTCGATGGTCGTCAGGGCACCGCCGATATTCCTCTCAATGAGGCTGTATACCGCAGGCCGCAGTGCCGGCGTCTGGCGGACAATCTCCTGCATAACCGCCGTATCGATGGCGCTGCGCTTCTGCAGCAGGCGGAAGGGCTGCCCGGGCGCGATGGACTGCAGCTGATCGGTATCGCCGCTCGATACCGCGCGGCCGCCGCCGCCCGCAATCAGGCTGTATGCCTTCGCCATGTCGGCGTTGCCGACCATCGAGCTTTCATCGACGAGGAACAGCACGTTGCTGAAGTCCGGGCGCTCGCCGCCGCGCAGCTGCTGCTGCGTGTCGTGAATAAAGGCCGCCAGCGTCTGTGATTCGGGCACGCCCGCATCACGCATTTCGCTCACCGCGCGGTGAGTGGGCGCCACGCCAATAACGCGCGGCTGCTCCTGTTCCGGCAGTGTGCCAATGGCTGACATAACGGCCCGGAACTGCGTCGTCTTACCCACCCCCGCGTAGCCCTGCACCAGGGTAAAGCGATCGGACGACTGCAGTATCATGCGCGTGGCGTTCTGCTGCCCGTCGGTTAGCCCCGCCAGCTGTGCGTCCGGCACGTTTCCCATCAGCGGAGTGACGGCATCCTTCCCCTCAAGGACGTGGCGGATAATGCTTTTCTCAGCGTTGTAGGACTGACGCGAGACGAGCTGCTGCAGCCCGTTACCCTGCGAAACGGGCACCGATATCAGCGCCCCGCTGCGCGTCTGGTGCGCAATTTCATCCTCAATAGCGGCCAGACTGAGCTTCTCCTGTGCAAAATCCTTCGCGGCGGCCATCAGCTGCGGTCGTGTGAACGCCAGCCCGTTGCTCTCAAGCGAGGGAATGGCCAGGTGGATAGCCTGCTGCACCGGCGTGTGCAGCGCGGCCTTCTGATGCGCCAGCGCTTCGCCAAGGGAGTCCTTCCCGGCTGCCTCCTTCACCTGCGCCGTCACCACGGTCCAGGCAGACTGGCGAGACAGCTTCTCCTCCGTTTTCTGCACCGTCTGCGCGGAATAGAGTCTGACCTCAGCACCGCTGCGGGCCAGGCCGTTCAGCGTGGCGTTATCCATCTCGCGCTGCGTCAGCGAGGCGTAGACCGTGGCGCTGTCGCTCACCGAGCGGCCCGGCGACTCCACCCAGCCCTGGCCGACCTTCGGGGCTGTAAACGGACTGTCGCCCGCCGCCAGTACGACCTGCGTCTTTCGCCCGGGCAGGCTGACGTGGATACCCTTCTCATCGATGCCCGCCACGGTCACGCTGCCCCCGCCCTTCAGGCGCGCGTCCTGCGTCTGGCCCAGCACGGCAAGACGGTCACCTTCGGCCACCTGCAGGGTGCCGGTGCGGTAGAGTGTCCAGCTGCTGTCGAGCTCCGTCAGGCGGGTCACCTGCGTCTCACCCTGCGCGTTGCGCAGCGTCAGGCTGTTGTTGCGGGCGGTGACGCGATCGATAACGAAGCGCTCGCGGCTGCGCTCTTCGGCATTCCAGCGCTCCATCACCATACCCTCCCGGTAGTGATCCCGAACCTGCCGGTGGCGTCCGTCAAGCCACACCGGCTCAAGCGTGGTAATGCTGATGTCGCGCTCGCCCAGCACCTTTTCACCTTTAAGGGCATCGCGCACAGTGGCCGCCAGCGCCGCCTGCTCCCGGGCGCCGCTAATCTGCAGCACGGCCTCCTCGCCGGCACGGATGCTCTTCGCAAAGTCCGTCGCCAGGCGATCGTAGCGTTCGCGCCTGTCTGGCTCGCTGATGACCGAGACGCGGGTTTTCTCGCCGCCCTGCCAGGCCAGCGTACTGACGCCCGCCTCCTTCATCACTGTCAGCGCGCTGCCGGTTCCGGTGCGCTGTCCGCTGTCAGCAATCAGCAGCTGGACGTTATGGCGCAGCGCGCCGTCGAGCAGCGTCAGCGTCTCCTTAAGCGTCAGCTTCTCGCCCTGGTCGACTATCAGCGTGCTGCCGGGAATGAACGTCATCCCTTCAGTCAGTCCGCGCCTGTCGGTGATCAGCTCACCGCTGAGGCGCTCATCCCTGGCCAGGTTTGCGGCCGAACGGCGGTCAGCGGCCATAATCTGCACGTCGCGGCCCTGCTCGCGCGCCATCATGGCAAGCTCCGCCACGCGCTCACGCTGTCCGGCCGCACCGCCATGTCCTGAGATGATGGCCACCGGCGAGCGATCCTGCGCCAGCACGCTGACGGCATCGCCGAACGCCCGGCTGCGGGGAACGCTTTTGTCGGGGAAGACGTCCACGCGCCCCTGCTGCTGAAGCTCGCGCGACAGCGCCGACACGGACAGCTCGTCCAGGACGTGAACGTTCGAGGTTAACAGCCCCTTCTCTTTATCAAGCGGGATCAGCTGCTCGTTTTTGATGGCCGCATCGATACCTTCCCGCGCCTGCTCCACCATGCCGGGACGCGCGGGCAGCTGGCCGAGGGTGGTGGCCAGCAGCTCGGAGTAGGTAAACCGCGCCCGCCGGTCGCTCAGCATGGCGATGCTCTGGCTGACCGCCGCGGGCGCATCAGGGGATTCCGGAGTGGTCACCGGAACGGCACCTTCACGTACCCGCTGGTCAGCGGCCTCACGGTAGGCCTGGATGTCGAAGCCCGTATCCTTCAGGGTGGCCATCCATTCGGCCATGCGCTGCTCCGGATCGACCTTCTGCTTGGACTGGCGGGTATCGAGCGCCGCCACGTCACGCGACTTCAGGGACGCATCGTCTCCGACCGCCTCGCGTATGGCCTTACTGCGGCTGGAGTACGGCTCCGTCGGAACGCCCTTCAGCTCCCACATCCCATGTTTGCCGACCGTTTCGGTCTCGTAGCCCATTGCCGTCACGTCGTCCTTCAGCGCGGCGCGGTACAGGCGGCCAAAGGCTATCTGGTTCGCGTAGACGTTTTCAATAAAGCCGGTCTTTCCGATTTTGTCGCTGCTGAGCGTGCGCCAGGTTCCGTCGTGCTGCGTGACGTTGGCCACCACGGCGTGGGTGTGCAGCTGGGGCTCCTGGTCGCGGCTGGTATCGTGGTTAAACAGCGCCATCACCAGGTTGCCGGTCAGCTTCGTCTCGCTTTTGCCGTCGGTCATGACGCGCGTGGAGGCCAGCGCCTCGACCTGCTTAATGGCCGTGTCCACGGCGCGGTTGTGGGCGTCGATGAGGCGCGTGTCGCCGCCCAGCATGGCCATCACCGAGATGCTTTTGGGCGCTGAAAACGTCAGGTCATAGCCAGGACGGTGTTTGTTGGTCCCGTCCTGAGCGCGGCTCAGATCGCTGCCGTCGGGAAGCTTTCCTTCAAGCACGCGGGTGAAGGTCTTCACGTCCACACTGCCGCTGAGTCCCAGCGCCTTAGCGCCTTCACCCGCCCAGCGTTCGCCCATGCTGCCGATAACGTAGTAGTTGTCCTTGTCGGTATAATAGTTGCCCGCGCTGCCAGCAGACTTGACCGATCCGATGCTCATCATCAGGCTTTTTCTCCCTGCTTAATACCCAGACCTCTCACAGGTATATACCTTTGACATATACAACCACTCAAACCATAATGGATATACGAAATGTATATACCGTTGAGGGAGGGAATTATGAACACTACGCTATTTCTTAGTAACCGAACCCAGGCAGTCAGACTCCCAAAAGCAGTCTCTTTTCCGGAAGGCGTAAAAGAGGTTGAAGTCATTGCAGTTGGTAAAAGCAGACTTATTTCCCCAGCCGGAGAGTCCTGGGATAGCTGGTTTGATGGTGAGTGTGTCAGCAATGATTTTATGAGTGGCAGAGAGCAACCTGCAGAACAAGAGCGGGAAGGCTTCTGATGCTGAAATTCATGCTTGATACCAACATCTGCATTTTTACTATTAAAAACAAACCGGAACTTGTCAGAGAACGCTTTAACCTCAACACATCCAGAATGTGTATCAGCTCTATCACTCTGATGGAGCTGATCTATGGTGCTGAGAAAAGTCAGGCTCCAGAAAGGAATCTGTCCGTAGTCGAGGGATTTGTGTCCAGACTTGAGGTTCTGGACTATGACGCACTCGCAGCAATTCATAGCGGGCAAATTCGTGCCGAGCTTGCCCGGAAAGGAACTCCTGTTGGCCCTTATGATCAGATGATTGCAGGCCATGCGCGAAGTCGCGGACTGATCGTAGTGACAAACAATATCAGGGAGTTTGAGCGTATACCGGGGCTTCGTACTGAAGATTGGTGTTAATTTCAGCATTAAACATAACCTCCCGGCTCGAGATCCTCCTCATGCGACCGGTGAATATTGATGTTCACCTCCTCGCGCCGCTGCCGCTCCTGCGGCGTCAGCTCGTCCTGCTCCGCCTGCCAGGCTTCCCACGCGCTCATGTCGATCACTTCACCGGTTTCATCGATGCCCGGCGGCAGTTGCTCTGCCTCCTCTGCCTTCGTCTCAAGCACCGATTCGGTGCCGCCGGTTCCGACGCTGGATGATGCAGCAGCTACAGCAGCTGCGGCCGGAGCCGGGAAAGGCGTTAAAACAGGTGCAGGCTGTGGCTGCTGTGGCTGCTGTGGCTGCTGTGGCTGACCAGCGTTCTGGAGGCTGGCCTCAGGCGCAACAACTTCCGCATCCGGTTCAAAGAGTGCGGCCACGCTGCGGGACTCGGTCTCGCGGGCCGCGAGTGCCGCATTAAGGCGCTGCTCGGCCTTATCATCGATACGGCGCTGGATGAATTCAGGCGCCACCTTCGGGCGCTCCTGATACTTCAGGGCCATCTTCACCGCCGGATACGGCCCGGGAAGGGTGACGTAGCAGGACAGGTCGGGCAGCGTCTGGATATCGGAGTAGCTGACCAGGGTCACACGTTCCATATCCTTGCCGACCGACGTACCGTCACGCACCGGGTCCACACCGTAGGAGTACTGCTCTGAAGCCTTGAGAATTTCTTTCTCGCCAATTTCACCGGCGGCGAACTCGGCGATATTGCGTGACGGGGAACGGAAGAATGCGCGGGTGTTCAGCACGTCGAACAGTGTTTCCGCGGGCTTCTGGCCGTAAATATCCTCCAGCTGGGCATAGGACTGGATGCCGATGACGTAGCAGCCGCCGAACTTACGCGCTTCCGGCAGGATTTCAACCAGGTCCGGCAGCTTGTGCAGGGTCGGCAGCTCGTCGGCAAAAATCCAGACGCGCCGGTTGCGGTTCTCCCCCATGGCCAGCAGGCCACGGATGGCAATGGACAGCCACATGGAGATGACCGGCTTCAGGGAGGCATGGGTATCGGCATTGGACGAGATAAACAGCCAGCCGTTCCTTCCGTCTTCGCGCACGCCGCGCATCCAGTCACGAATGGTGAAGGGTTCGCCGTTGTGCTCAATGCCCTGCAGGTAGCGGATGGCCTTGACGTAGTTGGTCAGCACCGCACGGATCGAGATGGCCGTCTTTTCAATTTTTTCTTCAACCAGGTTCGCCGCCGGGGAGTTCTGCAGGTACGAGCGCAGCTTCTCAATCTTGATGGAGAGCAGCGTGTCGACCAGCTTGCTGTAACTGCGGTACTTGTCGTTACGCATCAGGTAGGCCGCTTCGGCAAAGATGGTGCGACCGGAGCCCTGCCAGAAGGGGTCTTCCTTCGTGCCCATCGGGATGAGGGTGTTGGAGACGTTATCGAAGTCAGGCTGGGTCAGACACTCGCGCCATAAATCCCAGGCCGCGCAGCGCGCATCCATCGGGTTGAGAATCTTGTCGATTGCCGGGTCGTAGTAGCTTTTAACGAACTCGCAGGAGCGGTCGTAGACGATAACCATGTCGCCGCGCTTGCGGGCATAGTTCATCAGGCGGCGGATGACCTCGGACTTACCTGCCCCGACGGTACCGTGCAGGCAGAAGTTCTGTATCTCAGAGTTTTTGATGAGCGGCAAATCGCCAATTTTGATATCGGATGCCAGATTGTCACGCTTGAGCATTCTGGCCACTTCTCTGGGATCGTCGGTCAGCTGGCGACCGCCCGTGACCTCGTCCTCGCTCTGCTGTTTGCCCTGATGTCCCAGAATCCACGTGGTGACAAAGAACGCGATGACGCAGACCACGGCGGCAATGATGGCCGCGAGGATGAAAGCGGCCCAGACCTGGTCTGCACACCAGGCAACGTACTTGTCCTGCAGCAGCTGCTGCGCGTTGTACTTCAGCTCTTTGCCGTAGTAGCGAATGGTGTAAACGGGCTGTGACTTCAAAACATCACGCATGGGAGCAAGCGTCTGGCACCAGTACCAGACCATGCCGTTGACGAACGTCTGCCAGGACAGCTTCACGGTGAGCGTCAGGGCAACGATGATCCCGAAGAGAATAACGAGACAGTACAAAATGATGTTGGCGATCTGGCTGAACATGCGGATGCGCATGCTCGCGATCTGACCGCCCTGGGTCATATCCTTGGCATTAAAACTCATGATGTCGGTCCGGTGGTGTGTGCCGTCACACTGGCGGCAAAGGCAAAGTATTCCGGCGTTGCCGGCAACGCTTTATGGCCGCACAAAGAATTTGTGCAGCCATAAAGCGTTAGCGTTGAAAAACGTGGGGTTATGTCGGATAAACAGGGCGGCTGGTCCGCCCTGTCGGCATCCGTCAGAGAATGTTTGCGACGGATTTGGCCAGCTGATCTTCCAGAACAGGCTGTGCTTCCGGGAACTTCAGATTGACCTTGTTAGCGTTAGATACAATACGGGTCTGGTACCTGTGCTGATTACCCTGCTCTGAGCTGGTCTGAATTTTAGAGCCGGAAGTGCCCTGGCGCAGCGCGGCAACGTTGTCGGTGGTGACAACCGCCTTCGTCCGCTCGGCAATCTGCACGTCGGTGATCATGGTGTAGTTGATGTCCTCAACCATAGCGTCTGCAGCCATTCCGACCAGGCCGGCGGCAAGACCAACGCCTAATGTGGCACCGGCTGAACTGGAGTTGTAGGCAGTAATCCCCGCACCCAGCGCAGCACCCGCTGCAGCACCTTCATAGCCGCGACTCAGCCAGCTCTGTGCATCGCGCAGGTCCATTTTATCGGCTTTGAGCACATTAGCCTGAATCCAGTAGTAGGCTTTATCCGGAGAAGATACGACCTGATAGCCTTTGGCTTTCACCGCATCCGAGACCTTAGCCTGCAGCCCACTCATGTCCTTGTCAGAGGTATTTTTAATCTGCAGATAAACGGTACGTTCCGAGGAAGGCTCCAGCCAGATGGTTTCGCTCATCTGGGTTTTCACCTCAAGGTTACGCTTCTTGATTGCTGTGCTCATCGCACCACATCCAGATAGGGAAATAACTGAACCAAGAATAACAATAGAGGCAATTTTGTTTAACTTCATCCTGAATTCCTTGTTAAAAGTAAACAGCAGTGTAGATTCCCGCCGGAACTGGCAGGCATTTTGGAAAAATCTTAATATTATGAAGATATGATTATTTTACTTAAAAGGACTGTTATTGAGTCTCTTTTGATACGGATTGTTCCTGTGTATTAATCTGGCTCTCTTTCGCAGCAATGATAAGATCAGACAATGCGCTTAACTGATAGCGACTCAAATCAAAATTTAAAGCAAAGACAAATAGAACAGCGCTGCTAATCGCCCAAACAAACGACCAAACACCGCCTAAGCCTGAAGCACCGCATGCAATAACGGCTATTGTGTATAACGTCGAATAAACAGCATAATAAGCCCGCAACTTATCGCCTAACACGCTGAATATCAAACTTTTCTTTCTGAATGACTCTGGGATTGACAGATATAAAGCCCTGCTATTTGCTGTACAGGCCATGAAAAACAGAGTGATAACAAGACTCAGCGGACTTGTAAACCACAAGGTGCTTCTATCGCTAAAAGCATAGCCAATTATCGCAGGGACTGCAGCCATCCAGAGCATGGTCAAAAAACCAGGTCTGACACATTCCCAAATTCCTGGCACCACTATAGTTTTATGAGTAAATAGTTCCCTAAGTTCTCTAATTTCTTTTTGTATAACTTGATGAGTTAAATCAGTCACGCTTATCTTCCCCTAACAGTTCCTTCGCCGATTTTTCTATTTTTTCTCTATCATTCCCTATAGCGCTCCTTAACTGCCCATCTGTCTCCTGCTTAAAGTTTTCCTTAAATGAGCGTTCGCTAATAGATTTATTATTTTCTAACACAACACGCTCTTTATTTAAATCATCTTGTGCATTTTTAATAGAACCACTGGCTTCATTCTGAGAGACATTGTTTTCGCGAATCATCGTATCCACCCCTTCACCAATATTCCCCTTGATACCAGATTCCTGAGCCATCTTATCTACCTCACTGTCGTGATGACTGTAATCCATCCGGACGGCACCAGCATCGCCGCCACCCTGCGGGATATTTCCCATATCTTGCCCAAAACTAGCGCCAGCTGGCTGGTAACCACTTTCAACCTGAGGTTGCACGGTATCCTGAACAAACCCCCATGCGAGATCTCTACGCTTCTGGGCGATCTCAGGTGAAGAAGTGTCAGTCAAAAGAGTATCTGCATCATGTGGTGATTGTTTGCGAACGTACTGCGCAAACAACTGGTTGAGGTTCTCGTTCATCTGTCCGCTCATGCTTTCTGTCCGTGATGCCATCTCCGCATATTCATGACTGCGTGTTTTGCTTGTTGTGTACTGATCGTAGCTGTTTTTAGCACTGCTCAGCGAAGCTGAGAATTGTTCCATCTTAGTCGCAGCATTGTTGTCAGTATGGCTACCTGACTGACTGGTCTTACGGCTGGTAAAGTGATCGAAAGCCTCTTTAAAGTCACGGGAGCTCTGTGCGCTCTGCGTGCTACTGTTATCCTGACTGTGTTTGCCTCCGCTTGAAACTGAATCAGTCGAGCCGGTTGAGCCTGAAACGCCAGCAGAAACCTTACCTCCTGCTTCGAAACTTACGCCAGTGGCCCATTTACCTATCTTGCCAAACGCTTGGTCGCCGGTATTCACTTTTCCACTCGCGTATACCTCTCCTGACAGTGTTCCTCTGCTGCTTTCATCCATCAGGCGCTGGAACGCAACATCCTGCCCAACATGGTCGGATTTGGCTCTGGCATCCACCGCACTCATCATCTGACTGCGCATGATTGAATCCTGTGAACTCTGTGTGTTATCTGCCCCGCTGGTCATTGAGGAACTGTTACCGGCGGTTGTACCAAACTGCTTCAGGGTGTTCCAAGCACTGGTGACGCTGCTGTTAAAACCCTGCAGAGCCGTTTCGGCTTTTGATTCCGACTCTCTGGCCATCTGCTGCTGTGCGCTGGCAATCTGACGTGAGAAGTTCATGCTCACAGGCAGCTTGCTTGTCGCTTGGGTAGAATCGGTCACTACGCCGCCGTCCCGCATCTGCGTGGACGTCGCGCCGTTAGATAGCTGATGGCTCATCTGGCCGAATAGGGTCGAACTGTTGGTGTTAAAACTGTTCCCGCTGACGTTCTCAGTCTGCATGTTTGCGTAGGAGTAGTTGCCGTCGATCGACCCCGCCGCTGCGGTCGCCGCCGGGCTGATGGCAGAAGACGCCAGGTGGCTGTACAGACTTGAGAAGCTCGAGCCCAGGCCCTTCAGCATTCCCCACGCCAGCGGCGGGATGAGCATCGACAGGTAGCCCGCGGTGGTGGCAAGGTCCGAGTATTTCAGCTGCACCTGCGACAGCTCAGAGAGCACCACCGGCGAGCCGTTCGCCTTCGCGTAGAACGTCATGCAGCTGTTCAGGATGGCGTAGAGCAGCGGCCAGCTCTGCACCCACATAATCGCCATAACGTAGCCTTTCAGCACGTTAAGCGTGACCGCGTTAAACATGCCGCCCAGCACCATGAGAGGGAAGATGCCGATAGTTAGCCCCACAATCAGCGTCTGGGACATCGGCAGGGAGCGCAGGGCCACCTGGCCGACCGTTGCGTGCGCGAGGCGCTGCTTCTCCATCGAGGACGTGGTGGCGATGTTCAGAAGGCTCGAGGTGTCGCCGTTGCGGGCCGCATAGCCCATGATCCCGTCGCGCAGGGCATTCATCGTCACGTTCTGGCGGATAATCTGCGAGGCGCTCTGCCCGGAGTTGTAAAAATAGCTGTAGCTCTCGCCCAGCATCTGGCTCAGCAGCAGGTCGGGGTTCGGACGCCCGCCAAAGAGCCAGCGCGCGTAGTAGCTCCAGCTCTTTCCACCGGTCTGGGTATCAAGGCCCAGCTTCTGTTTGAGGATCACCGCAGCCTCTTCGCAGGATAAAAATGCCTTTATCTCCGTTTGCCCGTTATTGCCGCTGGTCGAGAAGTTCTTATAGTTCGGCACCTGACGCAGCGGACTGGGTTTTGAAAAGATGATGGTGTAGGGGTCGGTACTGTTCATCAGCTCGTCCAGGGTGTACTTCCCGTTGAGGAAGATATCCCCCATCACGCAGTTCTGCACGTAGTCCGGGAACAGCGTGACGATTTCCGGATTCTTCGACATGAAGTCGGTGCTGCGCGAGACCAGGCTTGCGCCGAACAGCATGCCCGTTTTGCTGTAGGTCACGCTGTCCGGCTGCGAAAAGACCATCTCGTAGCCTTGCACCAGGGCGTGCCCGATGGTGGTCGTCAGCGATGCCGGCAGCGCAAGGCCGACGGGCACGTTGTCGACCTTGTAGACCTTCGTCAGGTCGCTGTTGTCGATAATCTGCACCGGCGTGCGCACGCTGACCAGCAGGGACATCAGAACGATCGTGGCTATCCAGCCCAGCATGTCCATAATGTTATGGCGGCGCAGCCAGGAGACGGCCACGACCAGCACCGAGAGCACGGTGACGATGCGGCGGATGATGGCCCAGCTGTCGGTCGACATGAACGCCACGATGGCGTTCAGCGTCTGGCTCAGCCAGTCCCCACCCGCAATTACGTAAATCGCCTGCATCAGCGTGCCCCCCCGAAGTGGTAGTTGTTCTGATAGCGCTGCAGCATGCGCGCTGAGACCTGCTGGCGCATGTAGCTCATCTGGCGGTCAACGACCAGCAGTGCGTCCTGCTGCACCTGCACCTGCGCCTGGAAGGACGCAATCTGCCGCGTGGCTTCATTGAGGTTGTTATTGATGCTGTCGATAACGGCCTGGTCATAGTTACCCGTGGCCATCATGGCCCGCGCCTGCTGCACCATCTCCTGGATGTACTGCAACAGGATGTCGTAGCCGATGTAGTCCGTCAGCTGGTAGACGAGGCTGTCCGAGACGCCCAGCATCATCGGGTCCACCAGGTACTTGAAGACCGGAATGGTCGTGCCGGAGATAAAGCCCTTCTCCTTGTCGGTCAGCGCGGTGTCCGTGGCGGCCTTGTTCTGGATGCTGGAGAGAATGTCCTTTATCTGACTTTTGAGGGCATTCTTTTCGCTGATGGTGACGGTCGCGTCGGCGGCCACCTTCAGGCACTTCTCGCTGTCGTTGCAGTGGTAAATCCTCGCCGTCCCGCCCTCCATTACTGCCTTAATGATGTCGCGGTCGGTGGTGCGGGCAGGCAGCGGCGTGATGTTTCCGTTCTCGTCAAAAATCAGGGTCCCGGTGAGGGTCATGATAAATTCCCTCAGCTCCTTGTTCCCGCTGAACATGCCGTTCTTGCCCAGCGAATGCCAGATGATGTTGATGTTTTTGGTGATGCGCTCTTCGTCCTCTTTCCCGGCCTTGTCGCGCACCTTGTCGAGGCTGCCCCCCACGGTGCAGCCCTGGCGGGACGCCGCCCAGTCCGCGAACATATTGCTTTCACCGGCAATGTCCTGGCACACCTTGGTCTGGGAGACCTGAGTACGCGGGAACAGCCCGCCGACAATCCCCTGCGCGGCCTGGCAGGAGCTGAGGTTCATGCTGTTGATGTCGCTGGCCATCTTCTGCAGGAAGTCCTTGGCCGTCTTGATTTCCGGCACGGTGGTCTGCAGGGCGAGGTCAAAGAAGTAGCCCGCCGCGTTGGACATAATCTGCTTGGCAAAGCGCTGCAGCTGGTCGCTGTTGATGAAGCTGAACGAGCCGAGGTAGGCATCGATGCCCCCGCACCCGGCGTTGATGTCGGGTAACGACATGGAGACCAGCTGGACGGTTTTTACCTGCGTGCGGGCGTAGAGCGAGCCGCCCGTGGCATAGCCCGCCGCCTGCCCCTGCCAGACCTGAGGCTGGCTGGTATTGGAGGCAAAGCCCAGCTTGTTGAAGAAGCTGTTCATGTCGCTGTTCACGTCGGCGCTCACGCTCGCTGAACACGCAAGAAGGAGGCCACACAGCATGGAGAGCGGTTTACGGACGAACATCGGCGTCCTCCTGACCAGCCAGCCTGGCATGTTTTTTCATACGCACGATGAACGTCTGGAGATTGGCCGCAATGACGCTCAGGACAGAATACAGAACGCCGGCCACGGCCAGTCCGCCTGCCAGCGCGAAAAATATCAGCGGAATGACGTACATCAGCACGTTCCACAGATCTTTTACCTGCCGGTGACCGTCCCTGAGCCAGTCGTCGACGCAGGCATCAAACACATATGCCATAAAGATACGGGACAGTATGCCCTCGATGAGCAGGGCGCCCGCCCATTCCAGATAAACGATATACGGGGCGTCATTTATTCGCGCCTTATCCGTGAGGAATTCAGGCGCTGCTGGTCTCTGCGTCGTCATGTGGTGTTTCCTTACGTTGTTCTGATTTTCAGCCATTTGTACCCGCTCCGCGCATCTGCAGGACGGTGTCCAGACGGGCCATAAAGCCCCGCTCGTCCGTTGCCCCCTGAAGCAGCGGCAGGGCTTCAAGGGTGTTCACGTTCACGAGAAAGGTGGTCGGGGTTGCCACGGGCAGGTTCGGGAAGAAGGTCTTCATCACCTCCGGCGGCGCGGGCAGGGCCTCCGGAAAGGCCGCATCGCCCTGGCCGTCGATGGTGTAGGCCATCACCCCGAAGCCAACCTGCTGCGCGAGCGACTTCAGTACCGGGTCGAACTTGTGGCAGTAAGGGCAATGTCCCTGCATGAACAGCACCACCTTCCAGTCGGCCAGGTTGACCTGCTGTCCGTTGCTGAGGCGGTACCAGACGGGTGGCCTGGCGGGCGCGGGCCGTGCGGCGACGGTATCCGCCTGCTGCGTGCCGGTCGTTGCACGTATGCCCTGCGGGTTCCACAACGATTTGATCTCGTCCAGCGTGGAAGCCTGTGTGGCCATACTGAAGATAAGCGCGGCGGCCGCGATCGCTGAGTTAGCCTTCATGATGCTCCCCCTCCTCCTGACGCTTCTCCGCCTCGCGTGCCTGCGCGATCCAGCGGTTAACGATGCGGTAGCCGCCCCACAGCGCCATCGACAGGCCGATTATCTGCGCCAGCGTAACGGCCATGGACGGGTTGTGGCGCACCAGGCGCGACACGATATGAAACCAGATGCCCAGGCTCAGAACCCAGAGTCCGGGCACGTCAAACTCGGGCAGGCGAAAACGAAATCTGCGCATGGAAACTCTCCCTGTTTTAAAAGTTGGGGGCAAAATCGGTTGAAACGTTGAGGAACTGCTTCGCCAGGTCGTCCTGGCTGATAAATCCGTAGGAAACGGGCTTGACGGTACCGCTTTTCGGGTCGGCCAGCATCAGGGCCGGGAAGTGGCTGATGCCGAGGCGAGCCGCCTGCCCGCTGTCAATACGGGTGTCCGGCAAAAGCGGATTCACGATGCCGTCCACCGAGACCGGGATAACGCTGAGGTGATAGGTCTCGCGGAAGTTGTTGATCACCTGCGCCAGCTGGCCGTCGATCGGGTCCTGGCCGCGGTAAAAGAACATCACGCCGTAATGCTGCGCCAGGGTCTCGATAGCGCGGCGCTGGTCGGCAAAGTCGGCGGCCAGCTGGTTGCGAACCGTGCCGTTGTAGTGGCTGTGCTGGAGGTTGTAGTCCAGCTCCGGATGTTCAAGCATCGCCTTTTTGGCGCTCATCGAGAACAGCCCGGCCTGCTGTGTCCAGTAGTTCTGCAGCCGGAAGTACCGGACGAAATTCTCCACGCCCGGATACAGAATGGCCTCGTACATGGCGCGCTTCGTCGCCTGCTGGAGCGTGGCGAGCTTTTCCATAATGTCCTGCTGTGCGGGTGCGGACGGCGTAACCGTGGATTCAGCTTCAGGACGCCTCTGGCTCTCGTTGTACCACTGCCATCCCGCGTCGTTTGCTGACACCGGCAGGACAGTCATTACAGCCGTCAGCCCCAAAGCAATGCTGATTAACGTGCGTTTATTCATGGGACCTCCTTATTGCGCCTTCAGCTGCGCGGCGATCTCTTCCTGCACCCGCCGGGTCAGGACATCGTTGTCCGGGATGTTCTGGTTGTTCTGCAGGTCTTCGTAGAAGTTCGTGAAGTCCAGCGCGTCGAATTTGATTTTCTGTAACTCGGTCTGGGTGATGCCGCGGCAGTCTGGGCTGCTGGCGCTGCCGAACCCGATATGCAGCTGGCCGTTGCGCCCCTGCTGCTGCACAATCTGCGCAAGCTTTGAATCAAACTGGCAGTAGCTGCGCTTCTTCTCCAGACACACGCCCAGCACCTTCTTCGAGCAGAACTCCCCGACGCTTACCGTCAGCTTTTTCTCCTTCGCCTTGCCGAGCGCCTTTTCGTCACTGCTGCAGCTGGCCAGTCCGACGTCCTGGCCCCAGCCGGAATCCTTACAGCAGTTGCTGAAGCCCGCCGCAAACTTCTTGCAGAACTTCGCGCTGCCGGTAAAGGCGCGGACGTTGACGCTGTTAATCGCTGCCGCATCCTTGCCCGCTGCGGCAAGGGCCGCGAGCGCCGAGACAACCGGCGCGAAGTCGTTGTTGCTGCCCTGCTGCGCGCGGTCGCACTCGCCGTCGAGGCAGAACGTGTCCCCGCCGCATATCATGACCTTGCCGGCAGTCCGCGTTTCGCAGGAGTAGGTGGCGTATTCATGAAGACAGCCGCTGCCGTCTTCAGCCGTGAAGGCGCAGCTGCGCGAGGCCAGCGTGCAGGCGGCGTTATCCGTATACGTTTTGCAGCTGCCGTTATCGGCGGCCTGGGTCATGTACGTGTCGCTGTACTGCCAGCAGGCCTGCGTCACCGGATAGGTTATGCCGTCGACGACCACCGTTTTCGTGCTGCCCGGCGAGATGCACTCGGTTTTCTTCAGAGTGCCCTCGCTTTTGCTGAACGGGCAGTGCTCGCTCCAGACCACGTCAGGTACCCACTTTTTATCCGTCACCTGCATGGCGACGGTAGCCGTCATCCAGGCCCCGTTGCCGCTCTGCATCCAGCCGAGCGTTTTACGGGCATACTCCTGGCAACGGGACTGCTTGCCGTTCAGACAGTTCATGTTGAGTATCGCGCCCGCCGGTGAAGACTGTCCGGCGGTCAGCGAGGCGCCCGCGGCGCCCGACAGCGACCACGTATTGTCCTTTTTGGCGATAGACTGGGTACTTGCCCCCCACCAGTTGAACCGGTAAGACATGTTTTTTTCGTCAAAGTGAATCGCCACCGACGCGCTCAGCACGGTACCCGTCGCGGGTGCGCGGAAGCTGAAATTCACCGTCTTGTTGCCGTCGTAGCTGTAGGTAAAGTCGCTGTTGGGAACCGTGTACGTGCGCGTGACCGTCGTGCTCTCGTAGTGCCCGGTTATGCTGGCCGTGCGGGTGCAGGCCTGTTCGACCAGCAGGTCACGCTCACAGGTATAGTTGGTGAACTCGCTGCGGCTGATGTTCTGCGCACTGCACTGTAGCTGTCCGATCTGGCCGATGATGCTGTCAGCGCGCCCCTGCACGTCCTTACTGGCTGTGATGAACGGCGCATCCTGGGAGATAGTCTCCTTCGGGTTGTTAATGAAGGCGTCGGTCACCGCCTTCGTGGCCTCGTTGGTGGTCCAGTCGGTCGCCGCCTCTGCCTTCAGCGCCCCGTCGCCGGTTGCCGTCACGCCACCGTAGTATTTTGTCTCCGCAGGCGAGGCGGTATAGTCCGGAAGCGTGGCTGACGGGTTGAAGTTACTGAGGCTGCTTTCCCCCTGCCCCTTGATCTGTTTTGCAAAGTCGGAGCCGGCTTTATACTGCGCGTCCGCATCAGCTCTTGCGTAAGCACTGAACGTGAGAGCCAGGAGCGCTAAAAGTGAGACGGCCGATACATGACGTTTCATGCGTTGCCTCCTTTCTCCAGCAGCGCCCGCGCCTCGTCGCGGCAGTCTCCCTGCTCCGCCACTTTCCCGAGCGCCTGCTTCAGGCGGAGGTTGCCGCGGATCACGTCGTGGCCACTTTCGCAGTACACCACCAGGGACGGCACGCTGGTGATGCCGTACTCACGATAGCGGTTGGGATCGATGGCCACGCCGGAGGCGCTGCCTTCCTGAACCAGCGACATGACCGCGTCAGCGGTGGCTTTCATATCGTTGTTGACCATTCCGCGCAGCACGGCGGGAATGTCGTAGCGGCGGGCCTCGCTCAGCATGCGCTTCAGGGCGGTTTCCGGAATGGCAAAGGAGACAAAGTACAGCGCCCCGTGCGTCGGCTTGTCCTGCTGAGCCTCCTGCTGGCGCTGCTTCAGCCCGCCGATAAAGCGGGTATCCTCTGCTGAGAGCGGGTTCTGCCGCACCTGCTGTGAGAGCATGTCACGCAGCGCGCCGTGGTCCTGCGCCCGCAGCTGCTGGCTGAAGGTTTCCTGGTCGCGGATGAACGCGCGATCTGCTTCAGTGTCCGCCATTGCCTGAAGGCAAATTGCCGACATCAGCAGGCCCGCGCACGGTCCCGTAATCTTATTCATGAATTTTCCTTTTCTCAGAGGAAGACGCAGTTACGCTTGCGCCAGAGCAGATAGCCGTAGTTTTTCTTCGTGTTCGGCGGGTTACGCCCCGCTTCCCAGCGCATCACCGTCCGACCGAAGGGATGGCACTGCGCCACGTCCGGATGGGTGTTCACCATCTGGTAGCGCCAGCGGGTCTTGGGGATGATCGGCGACGGATACTCATTGCAGACCTTCGTGTCCTCGCCGATGCTCTCCATGATTTGCCCCTGGCGGTGCAGCTTGAACGCCATGCGCTCGCTGACCAGCACCGACGACTGAAGGGGACTGGACTCGTTGCTCACCCAGCCGTTGAAGGGATACATCGTCCCCTGAGAGCCTGCGCACCAGAACAGCGTGTCTATGGCGGTTTTCGCCGCGCTGGCAATGGCGTCGGCCGCGCACGCGCCCTGAGCGATGGGGTTGGCAAAAATCACCGCCTCCGGGTTAAGAATGGAGGTCAGGGCGCTGTCCCCCCAGGTCGGGTCAATCTCGGACAGGTAGCCAATATCGAGGTCCCCGCCCTCAAGGCATCCCACCGAGGTGATAATGTTCAGCCAGTACGTCAGCGGGTACTTGTACCAGTGGACGTGGTAGAACGCCCCGTTAACCGCCTTGTCCTCTTTCTTCGCGGTTCCCATCCCCATCTTGCCGAGGTTGATGGAAAAGCCGCCGAGGTTCACCATGCAGCCCGGGGAGCGGGTCACGTCGGTCAGCGCCATTGGCTCCCAGTACCCGATGGCGAGGCCAATGCGCGCCACCGGGGTCATCGGGCAGATCTGAATTGGGCTGCCGGGGTTCTTCGTGTCGGGCAGGTCTCCGCCCGTTACCGACGTGCTGCCGAGCGAGAGCGGGAACATGCATCGCCAGCAGATATCGGTGATCGGATTCACGAAATTGCCGTCGCAGGCGGCGTCGGCCGCGGCTGACTGGCTGTGCCCCCAGAGCAGCAGCCCGATAAGTGCGGTCAACAGCACCCTCATGGCTGACCTCCCGCGTCATGCTCCGTCATCAGCGGGGGGATAATTTCCACCTGCAGACGCTGGCCGCTCGGTGCCGCCGTCACCCGGGCCGGGACCTGGCTGATGCCGAACCGCGCGGTGAGCACGCCGTTCTGATCGAAGAAGATCCGGCTGTCGAGCGCCTCCGAGGTCTGCGGGATATTGCCGCGCACCAGGATAATGCGCGATACCAGCGTGGCGGGCTTCTGGCGCCGCACCCACGCCAGCTGGTCAGGATCGTCGCCGTCGATAAAGAGCAGCGTCTGGTTAAAGGGCACCACCGCCAGCGGGTTAAACACCTGGCCCGCGCGGGCAAAGACGTTGCCGTGCCCGTCGGCCAGATCCCTGTCCACCCGCACGCTCGGATCAAACCAGCGCTTCTCATAGCGCACCGCACGGGTGATCCCCGCCACGGGCGGCGGGCGCTGGCTGTTGCGCACCACCCGCTCCTTAAAGTCTCCCATCTTTTTATCCATCTCGCCGGACTGCTGTAGCGCCTGAAGTCGCTGCTCAATCACGGTCAGCATGTCCGGCTCCGCGACCGGCCACAGGTCGCCCCAGGTACCGAGATCTGACGCGGCGGTGACGGAACTCAGCAGCATCATGCTCAGGGCAAGGGCGCGCATTACGCCCCCTCCTTCATCCGGCGGGCCACGTCGGTCTGGATTTCACGCGTGATGTCCGGTGCCCCCTGCACCACGGCAGGGGCAACGAGGATGAGTCCACGGTGACGTACCTGCCAGTCGCGCAGGCTGGCCTCCAGCGAGGCGTTAAAACGCTCCGAGAGCGCCTTCGTCTGCGCCTCGTCGAGCGAGCGACGGCTCGCGCTGTCAAAGAACGCATCCACCGTGGACTTCATGTTAAAGGAGGCAATCGCAGGTGCGCTGAGGCGTGAGGTCAGCCAGCTGACGCCCGCGCTGGCAACCAGCGTGCCGGCAATCAGCGAAGCGGTGAGTAACGTGTTTTTTTTCATCGTATTTTCTTACCTTCATGCTCTTCCAGCCAGCGCTCCAGCGAGGCCATTTCAGGCCCGGACTTTTTCCAGGCCAGCTCCCATACCGCGTCATGAATACTTGCCCCCTCCCGGCGTCGCTGCTGCACAAACTCGAAGTCGGGGCCGTCCGAGGAATACATTGCCCGGCTGAGCGGGTCGACGAACAGGCGGTGCCAGGACGTGAGGTGCTCAACCGAGAGCATGAAGCTGCTGAACCAGTTGTCCTTTGCGCTGCCGAAGCGGGCAATCATGTCGCGCTGCAGCTGCGAGTACTGGTCGGGGTACAGCTGGTTGTACTTGGCAAACTCTTTGGCCGACTGCTTGAGGATAATTTTGTAGGAGGAGTTGCCCCAGGCCGCACGCGCGGCGCTGGAGGCCGTATCCGAGTCAAAGTCGACGATGTTCTGCGTGATGGTGATGTACGACCCGGTATGTCGGCGCGCGGTGCGGTAGCCCTTCTCAATAAACGCCCCGACCTTGTTGTTCTTGAAGTCCAGCAGGCGCCAGCCCTCGTCGATCACGTTCAGCTTCTTCAGGCTGCGCGGCGTGCGGTACATGCGGTTCTCGATATAAAGAATGAGCGAGAACATGACAGCCACCAGAAGGGACGGCCTGTCCTCCAGACCGCCCAGCTCCAGCACCACCATCCGTGCGTCGTCCCTGAGGGACGGCTCGTCGGAGTTGAAGTAGCTGCCGTAGACGCCGTTGCGGGTGTACTGGGTCAGCAGCACCACCATCTCATCGAGGCGGCTGCGGATGGTCGGGGAGCCTGCATACTCCTCGCTGTCGCGGGCCATCACCAGGTAGTCGACCACGTCGTCGATGCGCGACTGGTTTTTCCTGGCAAGCCAGGTGGCCTTCACCGCCTTGAGCAGCAGGCCCTCGTGCACCTCGTCCAGGTTGCCGTTGGGGCTGGCCATCACCGACAGCTGGTCGCGCAGGCGCTCGGCCATCTCGTCGATGGTGTCGTCCGTAATGTTGGCAAACGGGTTGAACTTCAGCGTCTCGCCGTCGAGGTATACCCCGCCCATGTTCTCGCACAGGGACTTGTAGCCGTCGCCCATGTCAAACACCACGGCAAAGCCGCCGGAGTCGATGACGCTGCGTATCAGGGGCTGGATAAGCCCGGTTTTGCCGGCTCCCGAGGTGCCGCACACCGCCATGTTAAAGTTGGTGTTGCCCATGCCGCGGCTGAACAGATCGATAAACGCCAGCTGGTTACGGTAGGTCGGCGCCAGCAGGCCGGAGGTCGCCAGCGGGCTGTCGGCCACCACCGGCGCGAGATTCGCCACGTTAAAGCTCTCGGCACGCTGCACCACGCCGGACTCGCGCAGCTGTTTAAACAGGCCGCCGCCCGCCATGAACGGCAGACCGGCCAGGTAGTTACGCATCTGGTTAAAGCGCGGGGATATCAGCTCAAAGCCGTTCTTGCGAAAGCTATTCAGCACGTCCTGCTCGACCTTCAGGGCAACCTCCTGGTCGTCCCGGCAGAAGACGGTCATGTTCAGGAAGTAGCTCACCAGCGAGGACTGGCCGGACGACAGGCGCTGGCGCAGATCGCCCCACTCCTTTGCCTCCTGCTCCACGCCCGGGAAGAACTTGGCGTAGCTGGTTTTGGACTTTTTCTCGAGATCCATAAACTTCAGGTTGGCCTCGTTCTGCGCCTTCACCTGGTCCTCAACGGACAGGATCAGCGTCAGGATAAACGGGCAGGAGACGGACAGCTCCGGGTTCAGCAGGTTGCTGTAGTTATCGGCTATGTTCCACAGAAAGGCTATCTCCGGGTTTTTGGTCAGCTGAAAGTTCATGATGCGCGCGGTGCTGTTGCGTCCGTTCTCGCGCAGGCCCAGCGTCATGTGGTCGGCCTTCACCTTCAGGTCAAAGGTGTCGTCCACGCACTGGTAGTTCAGGTCCTTGAGCGGATCGAGCTCGCGCGCCGCCGGGTACAGCGCGTCCGGGTTATGGTTAATCATTTCCCCCGCAATGCGGATAAAGGCGTCCGCGTCCACGCTGCGGGTGGAAATCTGCGCCCCCTGCAGCGAGGCGCGGATGATTTTCACCTGGTTCTCCATCTCCATTACGCTGGCCTTACTGCCGCGCTTGCGGGGCACGCAGCAGGAGATATAGACGCGGTAGTTGCGCAGCGTCAGCGGCAGGTTAAGGTGGTCGGGAAGCGGGAAGCCTTCCTCGGCGGCCTTCAGGTAGTAGGCGCGCGTGATGGCGTTAAACCTTTCGCTCTGTTCACCCGACCATGACAGTTCGCGCAGGCCATACTCAATATCCTGCCCCACGAGGTGGCTGGAAACGAGGTGAACGGCCACCGGCACTTCGCGGGGCAGCTTGGTGCGCATCAGGTTTTCCAGTGACGAAACGATGGTTTCGTTGGCGCCGTTGATGGGCTGCGCCTCCAGCATGAAGCCCATCGTCTTCTCGTTCATGAAGAGGCCGGTCTCGGCGTCGTAGTCGCGGTACGGCAGCAGGCGGCTGAACTGCGGGAAGCGCATCTGGCCGAGCACGTCGTTGGCCTCAGAGGACTCATCGGGCATCTTCAGCGCCGTCAGGAGCGCGTTGACCGTACGGGTGACGGTATCCAGAGGGTTGCTCATGACTTGTCTTCCCTGTTTTTCTGAACAACGTTGCGTAAGCGAAGCCAGTCGGTGCGCTGTTTCCTTGAAAGACGTTTCTTCAGCTCGTCGTAACAGAGCGTTGTCTTTCCGCTTCCCGTGCTGCCCACAACCATAAAATTTCCCTTTTCGACACTACTCATGCTCATCCCCACCTCTGATACTGTTTTGACTGAAACTCAAGCCGCTGCTGACACGCCACGCATACCCGGACGCCGGGCACCGCGTCGCGCCGTCCCTGCGGAATGTCTTTTCCGCACGCTTCACAGTGAGTCAGACTCTGCCCTGCCCTGTTTCCCCGCCCTCTGGCGGCCTGAATGTGCAGCTGGTTCAGCAGATCTTCCTGCTCCTGAATTTGATCGAGTTCGTCGGCCATTACGTCTCCTGCTCTTTGTCGTCCGGACACGCTACCGCCCATCCCTTTTCACGTTTCAGGGCACGCGTGATAACGACGGATTGTTGATAAAAGGCCGCCACGTCAGGCGGCGGGCAGAACCTCAGTTAACGCGGGGCTTACCCCAGGCGGACGGTTTAACCACAAAGAACACGCGGCCCGGCTGGTGATACACGTCCTGGGTGTCGATATAGGGGGCTATCCACAGTCCGGCGGTCTTCTCGCCCAGGCGCAGCGGGCGCGGGTCGACGATGGACTCGTGCGTCGGCTGCGGTGCCACGACGGGGGCTGCGATGTTCACGGGCTTCAGGTCAGCAGAGCGCGCAAACGGAATAGCAATAACACGCGCCCCAGCCGCCGGCGCGCTTCGCGACGCAACGGACAGTGCAGGTGCCGGAGGCGGCGTCAGCGGCTGCGCGGAGGCCGTGCGGAAGTTGCCCTCAGCCAGGCGTGGCAGCGCGGCCGCATCCGGCTTTACCGCGCTTTCCTCAAGGCGTTTGGCCTTCTCGTTGGCCTGCTCGATGGTCATACAGGTGTCGGACGTGGTGGCGTTACACTCAAAATCGCTGGCCGTACCGGCGCAGCCGGCCAGCGTCAGGACGCTGGCCAGGGAGAGTGCGAAAGGGAGATACCTGTTCATAAGCGGTTCCTTTGCGTGCGTTACTGAGAGCCGGAGTCCGGCATAAACTGGTTCTTGTTAAGCTTGCCCAGCTGGTTCAGCATCTGATCGGTGCTGAAGCCATTGAGGTTGCCCTGCGGAAGGGATGGTGCAGGCACGGGGCTGCTGTCGGCAGCTTCGGTACTGCTCCGGTTCTTCTCCTGCTCCTGCGCAAGCTCCTCGATGGTCTTCAGCTGGAAGCCGTCCTGGAAGACGACGGTCACCTCATTGCCCGCCCCGATCGGGATGACCGGGTGATACTGCTCGGCGCGCTTGATGTAGTAGTCGCTAAGGGTCTGGGCCGCTTTGGACGCGCCGCCGCCAATCCCCATCTTCATGACGTCACCCGTGCCCAGCGAGGCGGTGGCACCCAGACCGACCGACGGCTGGGAGGCGCTCTGCACGCCCTGCCCGATGCCGTCAACGAAGCCCGCGCCCCACGCCCAGCCCAGAATTTTGCCGTTACGCATGACCACCTCACCCTTGATGCCGTTCTTGCCCATGAAGCTGACGTGCCCCCTGATCGGCTGGTCAATGGTGACGCCGTTTTTCAGGCAGCTGATGTTGCGGGTGCGCACGATGGCGCGCTCGCTGGACACGTCGCCCCAGGCCTCTAGACCGATAAAGCAGCCGGTCAGGTCGTAGCTTTTGCTGTTGGGCATTTCGACGCGGCCCGTAATGCGCAGCTGCATCGGCACGGTGGACTCATTGCCGGTTACGGAGGCGTTGGCGTCGGCACCCTCGATCAGCATGGATTTAGCGAAGCTGCCGGACGGGATGTACGGCAGGGACGGTCCCTTTTTATCCACGCGAACAAAGCTCTGACGGCGCAGCTGGTTAGGAACCGGGATGGGCTGGTACGTCACCAGAGGCGGCGGCGTCACGCCGTTGCCCGGATAGAACGCGGTCGGCGGCGGCACCGCCCCCGGCTGCGTCTGGGTCTGCGGCGGAAATCCTACTGGCTGAGGCTCCCCCTCCGGCCCCGGTGCGGGCACAGGCGGCTGCGGCGCGGGTTCGCCCGATGCGGTGACCGGTTTTGCGCCCAGCGCGCTGACCTGCGCGGCGAGCGCCGCGTTGTCCTGGCTCAGCCTGTCTATCTGGCGCTGGTAGTTCGACTGCCCCTTGCTGAGGAGGTCAATCTCGCTGCGCATCTGTTCGTACTGTTTTTTCATATCAGACGCGGTGGCCTGCATCTCCGTGGTGGCGTGCTGCTGCACCTTCGCGTCAAAGGTGCTGTCGACCACGCCCGTCATATCCGGGGCAGGCTCGTTTTCTCCCTGCGCGGGAGATGCGCTGTCGTAGCGGGCGTCGGCCAGGTACCAGCCGCCTCCGCCCACCACGCCAACGGTGGCCAGCACGATGCCCAACCAGACAAACTGCTTGCGCTTCACAACGGCGTTAATACTGGCCACGGTTCGCCTCCCCGCTGCTGATGATGTACACCTGCATCGCGCCGCCGGCCATGAGGCTGCGGGCCGGTTCGGCAAACAGCACGGCGCGGATACCGTTCTGCCAGAAATCGCTTTCAGACATGCGGCGAGCCTCTGCGGTCCGGTTAGTGACGCGGTAGCGCACCACCTTCAGGTGGTTGCCGACCCAGACGCGCTCGGCGCTGGCCAGCAGGCCCGGCGGCGGTGTCAGCGTCTCGCGGGTAACGGGAAGCTCATACCAGCCTTCCGGCAGCCTGCCGCCCAGCAGGTGCTGGCTGAGGGAGACCAGGGTTGCCTCATACGGCGAGGATTCCTCCCAGCTCCGGGCCGCGTCTCCCGTACCGGACAGTTCGCTCACCAGGCGCACCGTTCTGCCCGCACCCGCGCGCGGTACGGCCCGTACTGAGAAGTTCAGGCCGTGCTCGGTCTCGAGGATGAAGGTGAACGGCTTCTTGTTCAGGGTGCTGACAATAACGCCACCGCTGGCGGTCTGCTCCTGGCGGGTCAGCTCGCCGTCAAGGCTGGTGAGGGCCGTGACGCGATCGCCCGCCACGGTGAAGAGATTGGGATCGGTATTGCTCAGCGCGATGCTGGCCTGACCGCCGTTGGAGAGCGGCACCACCGTCGCGGTCTGCGGCTGAGGCGCCGCGATACCGTGGCCACAAACGAACAGCAGCAGCGCGGGCAGGCTGTGGCGCTTATTTCTTCTCATCGGTGATTTCTCCAAAATGGCTGAGCCAGCTGACGCCGTCCTCGCGTTCAAACTTGAGCACGTAATGCTTGAGGTCCGGATAGGGTTTAGAGTCGCCTATCCAGGTTCTCAGCTCGCCGCGCACGTCGACGCGGCTGCTGGCGGGATACACCTGCACGCTGGTCATGTAGAAGGCGGAGTTAACGTTGTTGTCCTTAACGCGCTTCGCATCCTCGGCAAGCTTGATTTTCAGATCGTTCTGCGCGGCGGGACGCACGTAGGTGAGCAGTTGCTCGTGAGACGCGTTGACGGTCTCCGGCGTCACGTTCAGGCGCAGGGCAATAAGCGAAAGCGCCGTCTGCTGCAGGTAGGAGGCATCCGACTGGTTCTGCGACACGGCGAACGGTGCGCGGAACAGCATCGGCGTAACGACCGTTTTTTGCTCGTTCTGCAGGCGGTAGTTATTCATGGCCTGAATAACGTTTGTGATGCTGCTCAGCAGCAGCAGCGCGCCCATCGAAATAAGACCGATGGCTATTACGCGCTGGGTACTGAGACGGGCTCCATGTTCCATGTATTCGGTTCCCTTTATTTAATCCACTGGCGGTAGCAGGAGTCCGGGACGTCGTGAAATATTCCCCGCAGCAGCGCGGTCGGCATATACCAGTACACGAGGTCGCGCAGCCAGGCGCTTCCCCGCCCTTTCTTGAGTTTCTTGATGGCGAGATACGCCAGTACCGCCGCGAGAATTCCCGGGATGTAGTGCTGGGTCCAGAAACCCCAGCCAATACACGCGGCGGCCGGAATAAGCTCGTCCACGGGCAGACCGAACCAGCGGCTCTGGTTGGTCAGCGTTTCGGGAAAGCGGTATTTCTTAAGAGAGTCATCTGCCATATATGAAGTCCATATCTCGGCTGGCGGCGAAATAAGCCGCCAGCCGTTTCCGGGCAAAGCAATCCCCTGAGCGCGATGCGCCCATAAATACGTTTTCAGGTATTAAACGGAGATCTATGCTAACCCTTGCGGGCCATTAATATCCGGCTACTGCCATACCGACGGTAATGAACACCGACAGAATGGCAAAGCCTGCCAGGAACTTCAGGTTCTTGGTGGTCATATACATGACGGCACCGACCAGGACCTCGGCGAGGATCACCCATTTAACGACGCTGGAGTCCTTACCGAAGGTACCCTTCACGGTACTGTCGCCGCTGGCCATCAGGTCATTACCCGTGGAGGAAGCCAGTACGGTTTCCGGGAAGAATGCCGCGACGGCAGCAACAGGCAGCGCAACTTTCAGCGCCCTGAGGAAACCCAGCTTGCTGAACTTCTTTTTAGCCGGAGCAGGAGTTACGTCATTCATTACAGATACATCAGTCATTTCATTAGTCCTTTAACTAAGCATTTATTAATTAGAAAATTCTTACGTCATTCATCACTATGTTTACTTAAATTATTGGGTATCACCTCCACCATTTCAGAGTTATAGAAATCAGGGTATTTAAGCAGGTGGTCACGAAGCCTCAGAAGTGCTTCCTGCGACTTTGAACGTCCACTTCTGTCCTTTGCCTTAAGGAGGCGAAGATCTGTATCAGGGTCAAGGTAAATTGACATAGTTATGGTTGGACCTCGAAGCCTTTGGCGTCTAATCATATTTATCCCTTTCATAAAAAGTCCCTGAATAGATCTTGGCACGGCAATTCCAATTTAAGCAATACCGAGATTTATACACTATTTATTTAACAAATAATTAACATTAAGAATTTTCAAGACAATCTTTGCCATTTTATAGTGTGCATTTTCTTTGAGACAATAAAATCTAAACTCATCAAAATCGATGAATTTAAGTTTCAATTTAATTTTCACACTAGACATACGATTAGAAACAGCAGCATCAGAAATTCCCAATACTCTGGATATTGTATTCACGTGAAAACCCATGACATAAAAACATAGAGTGATCATTTGCCTTGTAGTTAATTCGCTAAGAAAAGCATCTAAATCGAAATCTTCATTTTTTGAACCATCTCGCATATTAAAAAGTGCTTTGTAGTCTGGGAAATAATTTATGAACCATATAGCGAACATATCACCATCAATATCTCGTGTTTCGACACGCAACTGGTAATACTCTCCCTTGAAGCTAAAATTTCGACAGATTGCAGTACCGGGCCCCATTACAAATGACTCAAGTTCTACGCTCGATAACTCAAGCTCCACTTCATCTTTATCAAAGCTAAAGCCTGTATATTCTTTCGAGGTGGGATGGAAGAAATCTTTGAATGCATCATTTTTATATATTACTTCACGGGATTGATTGCGGAGGCAGACAGGAAGTGGAGAACTGCTATAAAGCCCGTCTATGAACTTGATAGCACTATCAAGATCTATTGATTGACTTACTTGGGCAGGACTACTAGGATCGCGGGCACTCATAAAGCCTCCTTCGAAGGTTTTAGTGGGTAGCTGATAAGGAGGGGCCGAATCCCTCCTTATCAGCGAATCGGCAATGATTGCCGTATCAAATTTTAGTTAACTCTCAGTTAAAATATACCTTTCCCTTCATTTATTGTCACCAAAAAACCGCAGATCAAAATTCTTTTTTATTACGAACTAAGGTTAATCATTCTCGGAGTTTTCCAAGCTTTCAGGAAAAAAGTTATCAATAATATCCTGCACATCATCACGAATGTTCTGCACCATGGTTTTGAACTCAAATTTATCGTTTCCGTTCAAGTGTGGACTCATGGATTCCATTGCCAGCAGCTTGCTGGAAATAAACTGTGATTTCAGGACAGCTTCGAGAAGCGTTTTATTGAAGAGCATCTGGTTGAACGGAGACCCCTTCCGTTCCATCTGCGCTTCATAAACCCGCAGCCCCAGCTCAACGAGCATCGAGATTACGCTGGAACTGCTCACATCCTCTTTTCTGGCTCCCTCTGCCCGTCGCTGTTCGACAATGGCGTTTATTTTATTGACCACGTCATCGCTTACGTATGCCTGTATCTTTGCCATAGCTCAGCTCCTTTTTTTGTGCTGTGGAAGGATAATATTTCGACTCCTGAACTGCGCCGTTTATCCGACAAAGCTCAGGCGGATTGCAGGCGACTCATCCAGTAGTTTTATGACGAATCGTCGGCGATTCACCTGGCGGATTGCCTGCGAATCACCATTACTTAACTTCATGAAATATATATTGTGAATCGTACATGAATCGTTAATGAATCACCATAGATTCATACAGTAGTCGCAAGTGAACCTGATTAGTAATTTAAAATAAATTATTTCACATTATTCAAACGCTAAGCTATTGAAGTGAATACCCAATCAGCAAAAAGTACGTTTTGCGTGGGGTGTGGTGCTTTTGTGGTGAGGAGTGCATATTAGTTGAATACAGCTCTGGGATGGATTAACGTATTTCCGGCATCACGCCCGGAGGAAAGAAATGAAACGGATCGTCACCCTGATTATATCGCTGATTTTATCTGGTTCGCTCAGTGCCGCAGACTGTTTCGACCTTGCGGGGAAGGATTACAGAATAGATCCGGATTTATTGCGCGCAATATCCTGGAATGAATCCAACTTTCGCACGGACGTTAAAGGATACAATCCGGTT
>Ga0209281_1000608_pt1 | contig 40379 bp, 33 predicted proteins | sample MedtruBG_FD_187514 | JGI IMG/M metagenome (GOLD analysis project Ga0209281, IMG submission 187514) | Root nodule microbial communities of legume samples collected from California, USA - Medicago truncatula BG (SPAdes) (version 2) | ecosystem: Host-associated > Plants > Roots > Nodule | place... | reverse complement strand
ATTGAGTCATGGTATAACCGCAAAAGAATTCATGGCTCTATCGGTTATATTACTCCGCAAATGAAAGAGGATCTAGTAAGGATAATAATTTAATAGAAAATGTGTCCATAATATTGACCTAGGTCCAATATCAGGGTTTAGGGGGATTGAACGGTTTATAAAGAAACAAGTGTTATATAATTATGTATTTTTTAGAATATCATTTTTAATATACGTAAAAGTTTTAGATTCTCCCTCACTGGCGAGTTTATTAAGTAAGGTTTCCAAAAGTATTCGCACTTCATCATGTAATACATAATAATGTTTTCTATTTTCATAATAGTTAATTGAACTTTTATCAGTATACTTTTCTTTTAAATAATTTTTTGAAGCACATACTCTATCTATAAACATTTCAACAACATACTTAGTAGGCATTTTCATTCCCATTAAGCCATCTGCTTCGTTTATTCCATAATCAATCCAATATTCAAAATGATGTTTATTTCTCCCCTTATGATGAAGCCATGCTGCTGAGTAGCCTTCAACAGTTTTTTGAACACCATTGGGACTAATATATCCTCGATAATACTTTATTCCAGCTGAAAATTCTATCGGTGAATATTTAGATATATCATGAAGTAATCCTTGTTTATATAAACCTACTTTAAAACAATACTTCATAACTAATAGTTTATGATGAGTTATAGTTTTAAAATGTTTGACAATATTCATAATTTTAATTTTCTCTTATTAATAAAATTGTTGTTACTGAGCTTGTACATTTGTAGTACCAGAGATAAGCCGCTTTTAACTAGTCGTATGCGGTGACTTACCCAAATTATAAAGTATTAATTTATTTATCTATATTATATTATTTCTAGATTTAAACATAAAGAGGTAATTATGTGAGAAACACAGCAACTCTTTAAGTATTAGTCAGTGTGAAATTTTTATGTTACGTTTTAATCAATAGGAGAAAATATTAGTAGGAGAATTATCTTATATAATTTACTACATTTAATTTTCTTTTAGGTGCAATTATTTCTTTGTCTACTGACTTGTACCCCAGAGCTACGCCATAATAGGGCTCATATCCTTCTGGAATACCGAGTTTCCTGACCTCATCTTCTAATTTTAAGAAAAATGTTATGAGGCCGATCCAAACAGAACCAATATTTAAGCTTTCTGCGGCTAGAAGCATATTTTGTATTGCTGCAGAGCAATCTACTTTTGGGGAAAGTGCATTTTTATTACCAGAAACAATTATTAAGGTTGGAGCGTCATATGTTAGATTAACTTTGGGATTTAAACCCATGTTTTTAATCCAACTAATTTCTGATTTAGCCATTAACTCTTTAGATTTATCATTAATATGTTTTATTATTTCTTTGTTTTGAACAACAGTAAAATGCCATGGCTGGTCATTGTGGCCAGAAGGTGCATATATACCGGATTCGATAATTAAATCTAAATCTTCTTGTTTTATTTGTGTAGGTAAATATTTTCTTACACTCCTTCTATTTCTTATAGCTTTTAATACTTCATTCATATAATATCTTCCTTCCTTTTTAGTTTTATAATCACATGGATTAATTATTTTTTTATTTGTATAAAATAATAGCATTAATAGAATTATCATAAAAGTACGCACAAGTTTGATATGTAATATCAAAAATGATACTATTAAGGTAATTAAATACATAATTGATTATAATGAAAATATGTTAGGAGAAAAATTAATGTCAAAAGCAATTGATTTAGAATCAGAGTGTCCTATGAATCTAACTATAAATATACTTAGTGGAAAGTGGAAATTAGCAATTTTATGGCATTTATCAAAAGGAGCGACTAGATTTAATGAATTACAAAGATTATTAGGTAATATTACTCAAAAAACATTGACAATGCAATTAAAGGAGTTAGAAAGAGATGGAATAATTTATAGAGAAGTTTATCCAGAATCGCCGCCAAGAGTAGAATATGGACTTACAAGTATTGGAGAAAGTATGCAGCCTATTCTAAGTGCAATGTGTGAATGGGGAAAAGATTATAAAAAAAGGGATGGTTATTTATGAGGATTTTAATTGGACAACCAATCCATGAAAGCGGAGTTAAACAACTTGAAAGAGAAATACAAAATAATAAAGGAATCGATATTGTATTATATCCTGAGGAGTATTTAACCAATGAAAAAGTCTTAAATGATGCTTGTAAAATAGCTAGAGATTATAATATTACAATTATTACATCATATAGACATGAAAATAGGGATAGAGCTGTAATAATAAGTAATAAAGGTGAGAAGGTTTTAGAAAGAGCTAAGACTCCACCAGCTGAGGAGGAAAAGTTATATAGACCTTTAGCAATTGAATATAATGAAATAACAATTGGATATTTATTATGCATGGAGATTCTAAAGGGTGTTCGAGATTTAAAAGAAGTAAATATAAAAATTAACTTTATTGCACATCCAATTGGGGTAGGAATGTTTAGTGATGAGCAATTTGAAGAGTGGATAAGTGAGGCCAAAAAGATTGCTAAGACCTATAATACAATTATAGTTGGAACAAGTCATGCAGACGGTTCTTATAGAAATTGTGGAATATCTATCCCTATTTCGTATTGCATTGATAGCAATGGAGAACCTATATTCATATCTAAATCAGATACAAGAACTAGGCTTGTGGACCTAAATACAGGAGTGGTTGAGTTCACAAGAAATCTATAATTGGCGTTCGGTATTTTATATTATGATTAATTGGTGTATCAATAGCTATTTAAATCAAATGAGAATTTTATATTAACTTATAAATATAAAATAAAGGTTGGCTATTATTTATGTACCTTTACTAAGCTTATAAGAATTAATTTTTAAGGAGGTGATGATTATATGCTAAGAAGAATTATATTAAGAAATAGTCTTCAACAAGCTTTATCCCATGCAGAGTAAGGCGTAGTAATAATATTTCTGTATGGGAGTAAAGAAATTACTATCTGCTAAGAGCTCTGCACTTTGTTTATAAGAGAGTAAACAAGGAGTGTGGATTTTATGAAATATTTAAATGCAGCAGAAGTATTACCTGAAGATTTGTTAATGGAAATTCAAAAGCATATTAAGGGTGAGTTTTTATATATACCAAGTGGTGATAATCACATAAGATGGGGAGAAAAAAATGGTTCTAAGAGTTATTTCGAAAATAGAAATAGACAAATGAAAAAGGATTATGAAAATGGCCTAAGTATAGAACAAATCTCTCATAATTATGGATTAGCATTTGATACAGTGCGTAAAATTGTATATAAAAAATTAGAAGGTTAGGGCTTGAAGGTTTCAGGCCCTTTTTTGCTATAGGTATAGAATGATTATATATAAAGTTGGAATATTATGAAGTATTAATATAGATATATAATAAACTCAAAGGGGGATATTTATGTCAATACAATTTAGAAATTATACAAAACAAGCTGGCATTACGGAAGACTATCATAAAGTCAGGGATTTTTTTATAAGATTAGGTTATGCAGAATCTACATATACACGATGGGATTGGATGACAACTCATGGGTATTTGGATAGATCTGCCGTAGGTAAAACTGGTTTATGGGAAGATGAAGGTAAGATTGTAGGAGTAGCAACCTTTGACTGTCAACTAGGAAAAGCATTTTGTCTAGCTTTGCCTGAATATGCTTTCTTGAAAAGAGAAATTCTGTTATATGCGAAAGACAATCTTTCTAAGGATGGAAAATTTGGTGTTGTTATTGCAGATACTGATTTAAAATTTCAAGATATTGCGGTGGATTTGGGATTTAAAGCCACTGAGGAAAAAGAAAATGATGCGATTTTTTATTTAGATAAAACCTCAACAAAATACAATTTACCAGACGAATTTCATATTACCACCATGAAAGAAACTTTTGATTTATATCAATACTTAAGAGTATTATGGAAAGGCTTTAATCATGAACTAAATGGTGAAGGAGAATTTCAATTTACAAAAGAAAAAGAAATTTTAAGTAATGCAGAGATGCTTCGACCTAATGTTGACTTAAATTTAAAGGTGGCGGCTGTTGCTCCAGATGGGAATTTCGTAGCATACTGTGGAATGTGGTACGACAAACAAGCAGGCTATGCAGTAATAGAACCTGTTGCAACAGATCCTAAATATCGAAAGATGGGACTTGGAAGAGCAGTAGTTTTAGAAGGAATTAGGCGCGTTGGAGAGCTTGGTGCAAAGACAGCTTTAGTAGGTTCTATGCAGCAGTTTTATTACAGTATCGGATTACGTCCTTATAAAACTGCAACTATATGGAGGGAAAAATAATATTTCAATTAAAAAAGTAACTTTTGGGTTTTGGGTGTTGTGAAAAATTATAACCCTGTAGCCAATTTCAAATCTTGGCAATTGGGGATGAGCTTAGCAGGATTGAAAAGGAAGAATAACTGAACTTTTTATAATTAAAATAATATCTAAATAGACTAGTACAAGCAATAAATTATGTTTGTATTAGTCTTTTGTTTTATTAAATTATCGCTTTTAATAATGCAAAGTTTTTGTCTGTAAAAGGTAATGAAGTAAATTTATAATAATAAATGTAAATAAAAACAATTCAATGCAGGAGAAAATTATTGAGGAAAGTTCATTTTAGTAAATTGGTATAAAGCTTATTTCGTCTAGCATTTATGTATTAATTATATTTGAATATAGTCTAAGTATAAACTGCCCTTGTAAGTGGTTTATAACATTTTATGAGATATAAAAGGAGAGATTGATTATGAAAAATGAGTTAAATAATGAAAATAATATATTAAGAGAAGAGGGAGACAGGTACCCAGTATTTGAGCAGGCAATAAAGAATCATTTTACTACCTTAGTAAAGAAAGATACAGCTTTATTCACCACAGATGCAGAAAATTTGTGGGAAGTATATTTGAATAATTTATCCGAAAATGAGGGGCGTGGCAGGCAACATTATAACTGTAGTGCTTGTAGGCATTTTATTCAAAGATATGGAAGCTTAGTAACAATAAATGATGATGGTGAAATAGAATCAGTTTTATGGACAGAAAACGTACCTGAATTCTTTAAAAAATCAGTAATAGAATTAAGAAAAGCAGTAAGTAAATCTAAGGTTAATAAAGTATTTATATCAGATGTTAGAATATTAGGAACACCTAAAACGGGAATATGGACTCATTTATCAGCTACCTTACCAGTAGAGAAGGTAAATAAATCAAGATTAAAGACAGCAGGGCAATTGATGGCTGAGAAATTAGAGGACTATAGAATATTAAAGGGAGCCTTACAAGAATATTCTTTAGAGGTAGTTAATCAGGCAGTTGAATTATTAAAAACTGAAGCATTATATAGGTCAGAAAAATGTTTAGGGGTAGCAGAATGGTTTAGGGAATTACATGAAAGAATGCTAAATAGCAAAAATGATATAGTAAAACAGAATATCTTATGGTTTTTCGCAGCCACTGCGCCAACGGGATTCTGCCACATTAAATCCTCTATGATAGGAACTTTGCTAGATGATATTGCAAGTGGAATGGATTTTGAGTCAGTTAGTAGAAGATTTTCAGAAAAGATGAGTCCTGCAAATTATATGAGATCGCAAGCTTCACCAACTCAAGGAAACATTGAACAAGCTGAGAGAATAGTCGAAAAACTTGGAATAGCGAACGCCTTAAAGAGGAGATATGCGACCTTTGAAGAAATTCCAGATTTATTATGGAAAAATAACTACAAAATAAAAGAAGAACATGCAGTTAAAAAAACTGGGGTATTTAGTAATATAATACCTAAAATTAAGGGAACTAATTCAATAAAGACTGATTTACCAACAACAATTATGACTTGGGAGAAATTCCAAAGAACAATATTACCTGAAGCAGAAAATATAGAAGTAAGGGTTGATAATACAAATAGGTTAATGGCTTTGGTTACAGCATCAGATAAGGACGCTGAAAATATATTACAATGGGATAATACCTTTAGCTGGTATTACCATGGTGGTATTGATGGGGAAATAAGAAGAAGATTAATGGCAGCTGGAGCTAGATATGAAAATAATGAAATAAGATGTTCTTTAATATGGGAGGGAGGTACTGACTTAGATATACATTGTATAACTCCAAATGGATATCATATCTACTACAGAGATAAGCGTGATAGATACAATGGATATTTAGATGTTGACGCTAATGGTGGACGAGTAACCTCAATAACTCCAGTAGAAAATATTAGATGGGCTGAAAATGCTCCAAAGGGACATTATAAATTCTATGTTCATAATTATTGTGAAAGAGGAAGAGGAACAACACCATTTAAAGTTGAATTAGAGGTCAATGGTAATATTAATACTTATAATGGAATTGCAGGCAGTGCAAATTATCAAATTACTGTATTTGAGGTTGACTATATTGATGGTAAAGCAATAAATTTAATTGGCGGTGATTTGACTTCAACAGTGGCACAAGATTGGAATATATCTGGTGGGTTTACTAAAGTAAATGGCATTACTCTTTCTCCTAACTTATGGGGAGAGAGACAGGTTACTCATTCTGGAAGTCACGTATTCTTTATCTTAGATGGGTGTAGAGATTCCTCAGAGGGAAAAGGAAGAGGATTCTTTAACGAAATGTTAAAGCCAGAATTACATGAAGTAAGGAAGACCCTGGAAGCATACACAGCTAATACTCCAATAGAAGATGTAGATAATGCCAGTGCTTGCGGGATTGGTTTTTCTAAAGATAATGAGTGGAATCTAACTTTAAAAGTAACTTCGAGTAATTCTAAAAGATTAATAAAGATTGATAGATGTGACTAGAATAACTTTAATTATTTCCTTATTTTTTAAATGAATGAAGCCAGGCTTTAGTATCAAGCTTGGCTTCATTTTGAAATAGATGTACTTATGGAGAAATTTTAAAAACATTTTCTAATGATCCTAAAAATTATAATTAAAGTTATTTTTTTCTAAGCAAAACATGATTAAAATATGATATTTTTATAAATTCCTCTATAGTAGACACTCTGTTTTCAATTTCAAGCATCTTTTCCGGCCAGTTAGGTTCAAACTTATTTTCTTCCTTTTGCTGTAAGTCCCAAAACGTCCTTACTCCAAAGACTTTTTCTACGCTGATTTTTGTATCTCCTGCCCATGCTATCATATCATTAACATCATAGTAATTTGCATTTCCATAATTCATAATATCAACTGTACCACCATTAAGTAGATGCATACCTTGTTCAATATTATTTTCACGAACAACTTCGTACATTATTTTTCCTACACGGTTATGCTTTAAAATAGATGTCACTCCATTAGGTTTAAGAACACGGCAAAATTCACTAAATACATCTTTTCTTTCTTTTACATACTCCAAAACACAGTGACAAACTATAACATCAAAAGAATTATTTTCAAGCTCTCTTAATTGTTTTATATCTCCCTTAATTTGTTCGTAATTATTTTCGCATATCCTTGCTGCTAACACATTTTCATCTGGCTCTATTGCCAGAACTTCGTTGTTCTTTGCTAAGTGATTTGCAGTTGTTCCGAAACCACTCCCAAAATCAAGAATTTTAGAATTAGTTATATGAGATAATTGTTTCCATACTGCCTTATAAGTCAACATTCCCCAAGGTTTACTTGTATATTCTAAGTATAACTCCAACTCACTATTCATTATGTCCCTCCATTATATAAATCTCTTAATATACGACAGCCTTAAAATTTTGAATCTATTTTATTGATTAATTATACCACAATTTTACTATTTACCTAATATTGTAACATACAGCATGGTATTCTCACTTTTTACTAATTAAAGGAATAAAAATGGCCATTTATTAGTAATAAATATTAAATTCACTTTTTAGTATAAAATAGTTGACTAATCATATCAGTAAAGTTAATATAGGATTATAAAACAAAATGTAATAAAATATAATTTTATAAAACTGAATTATAAATTTAGGACAACTTATTGGAATTTTTATAAATTGTATATTATCAGGAAATATATAGACCATTATAGGAGAGGTGTTGATAATATGAAAGATATTATTATAATTGGTGGAGGGCCAGCAGCCCTTACAGCAGCATTATACGCAGGTAGAGCAGGCCTAGATGCATTAATGCTTGAAAAACAATATGAAGGCGGACAGATTGTTACTACAAACGAAGTAGAAAATTATCCTGGTTTTCGTAGCATAACAGGTCCAGAACTTGCAAATACTATGTATGAGCACGCAAAAGATTTTGGTAGTATTATGAAGTATGAGGAAGTAATAGATATAAAAATTGAGGGAGATATAAAAAAAGTTATAACTGGTGTAAATACTTATGAAAGTAAGGTCATAATTTTATCAATGGGGGCAAAACCTAAAAAAATGGGAATTGATAGAGAAGATGAACTTACAGGTAAAGGTGTATCATACTGTGCTATTTGCGATGGTGGCTTTTATAGAAAAAAAGTAGTTGCTGTTATAGGCGGAGGAGATACAGCAGTTGAAGATGCACTTCACCTTTCAAGACTCGCTGAAAAGGTGTATGTAATTGTTAGAAAAGATTCACTAAGAGCAAATAAGTCTGCTCAAAAAAAGTTATTTGAAACAAATAATGTTGAAATAATTTGGAATAGTGTAGTTGCAAAACTTAATGGAGAAGAAAGATTAAGCAGTTTAGAAATTACAAATAATAAGGATGGTCAAGTGGCAAATTTAGAAGTTAATGGGGTTTTTGTTGCAATTGGAAGCGAGCCTTCAACAGAATTAGTTAAAGATTTAGTAGCTTTAGATAAAACTGGATATATTATTGCAGATGAAAGCTGCAAGACAAATGTAGATGGGATATTTGCAATAGGAGACATTAGGACGAAGGAAGTAAGGCAGGTACTTACAGCCGCCGCCGATGGAGCAGTCAGCATATATGGAGCTGAGAAATATTTGATAAACCACTAGAAAGTAATATGATTAAGCAAAGTTTACATGAACTTACTTGGATTTTGGTGTTGTTAATGCACATCTTATTATAGGATAAGGGTATTACAACAATTAGAAATTAGATAAAAATTTAGGAGGAATGAATTATGAAAGTTAAATTTAAAGGAAATGAAATAACATTAGAAGGAAAAGAAATTAAAGTTGGCGATACTGCACCAGATTTTATTGCAACAGACAATGGTTTAAGTGCTGTTAATTCTAAGGATTTTACAGGAAAGAGAGCTTATGTAAGTGTTCCATCTATAGATACACCAGTGTGCGATTTGGAAGTAAGAAAGTTTAATGAAGAAGCTGCAAAGCTAAACAATGTGAAGATTTATGTAATATCAATGGATTTACCTTTTGCACAAGGAAGATGGTGTGGTAATGAGGGGATTAATGCAGTACAAACATTATCAGATTATAAGGATAGAAGCTTTGGTAAAGAATTCGGAACTTACATTAAGGAACTTGGTCTATTAACAAGAGCAGTATTTGTGGTAGATGAAAAAAATAAGGTAACTCATGTTGAATATTGTGAGGAAGTAACATCAGAACCCAATTATGAAGCTGCTTTAAATGCATTAAAGTAAGTGAGAAATAATTTAGAGTTATGAATAAACAGTAAAGAGATATAAATGTTTTAGTATATAGTTTGCTTAAAGCACTAAATGGGAATAATATCCAATTTGGTGCTTTAGTATTTTAATCAAAGTTAACAATTAAAGGCCCAGTCACAATTTTACTCGCAAAGGGAACAAGAGGTATACAAAGTTTTGTAAACCTTATTTTTGGTGTGCCAAGCATGGGTAACAACTTGATTGTGAAAGTCTGCTAAAAGTTACTCTTTTACCTTTAAACTGACTTAAGATCATTCTCACTAGACGATACGTATTTATTTTCAATGTCTAAAAAGATTTTTTTATCGTAATAGAAAAATAGAAGACAAAGTATGCTTGGCATAAATATTAAAAATATGATTGAAATATTATTAGATAAATAAAACGTTAATCCAATAGAAGAAGCTTTTAAGATAGTGATTGGAAATTTTCTTATCATATAGTAGACTGATAATAGGAATAAATCTTTCAATTTTAATTCAAATATAGAGTTTATTGGAAAACAGTATAGACCTAGTGACAGGCAGATTATAATTAAGATTGCAAAGATTATATGAATTCCTTTTTCAGGAGAGTTTAAATAGAAGTATTGTAGATCCAGGAAGAATATAGTAAGCATAACTAATTGGATCAGCCATATTTTTAGATTTGAAATAAAATTATTTTTATAATAATTCCAAAAATATGATGAAAAGTAAATATCCTTTTCTCGTATTATTTTGCTAGTTGTAGAATATAATGCACCCAGTGAAGGACCTAGAGGTATTAAGCAAATAAATAATATAGATAAATTAAATTGATTTGGATATATAGCAGTGATAATAATAAATAAAATAAGTAGAATATTACAAATAGCAAAGTAAAAACTACTTTGCATAAAACCTAAAATGTAGTTTGGTATTGTATAAAGTGATTTGTCATAAAAATCCTTTTTCATAGTGCCTCCTGTATGTATAGAGATTTATATATACTATTAATAGTATTATATATAAGATTCAAGAAGAATGAAATGTGTTTTTAGTAAAAAATAATAAATTTTACTAAAAATAGTAATAAATACTTATAATAATAGAAATGTAAAACAATAATGTTTCTACTTTGAATGATCTATTTCATGAATATATGTGAGAATAAGTTAGTATCTGCTAGTTAGTTCCATATCCCAATTATTGATTAATATATACTTGGATTAATAATAGTCTTAAGAAAAATATGTTTATGTTTAATTACTGGTGATATACTTATAATTAAGATATAAATTGATTGAAAATTTAAAGAATTGTAGAATAAAGCGGAATAAAAATATCGATGGGGGGTGGACTGTTGCGAAAAATTTGCAGCAGTAATAAGTAGTGGCTAAGGATAATATTAATATTTATGCAATTGCAAAAGAAGCAGGAGTCTCACCTGCTACTGTATCTAGAGTACTGACTAAAAGCGCAAGAGTTAGTAAAGAAAAAAGAGACAAAGTACAGGCTTTGATTGAAAAATATAACTTTAGACCAAATGCATTGGCAAGAAAATTAAGTAATACAGAATCTAAGACTATTGGATTTTTATCACAAGATATAAGAAATCCATTTTATGCATCTCTATTCGTTGAATGTGAAAAAGCTGCTAATGCACGGGGATATAGTGTTTTGTTATGTAATTCCCTAGGAGAAAATGAATTAGAAGATTCACATCTTGAAAATTTATTTGCGCAAAGAGTAGATGCGATTATTCAAACTGGGGGTAGAGTTGATGAGTTAATTTCAGATGAAGAATATGTAGAACATGTAAATAATATTGCAGACTCTATACCAGTTGTTATCACAGGAAAATTAGAAGGTGCTGAATGTTACCAGGTAAATACTGATGAAGGATATGCCATGGAACTTTTAATGGAATATCTTATCAGCTTGGGTCACCGAGATATTGCATTAATAGGGGGAAGAAAAAATGTCAAATCTACTTATGATAAGCAACTACGTTACAGGCAGTTACTTAGAAGGCATGCTATCGAATTTAATAAAGAATGGATTATTGAAGGTGAGCGCTATGATATTGAAACAGGTTACAAATGTATGAATCAATTATTTGATTCTAATAAAAAATTACCATCAGCCCTTATCGCTATTAACGATTTTACGGCAATTGGAGTTATGCATTCCATAAGGGAGCACGGTCTTGATATACCTAACGATATATCTATAGCAAGTTTTGATAATACGTTCGTATCAGAAGTTTCCATTCCTAAATTAACCACAGTAGCATATAATTATAAATTATTTGGAGAGAAATTAGTAGAAGTTGCTATTGATGCTATACACAAGAAAGAACCGCTACGCATGCAATTGATTAAATCTGAACTTGTAATAAGAGAATCATGTAAAGAATCTGAAATATAGACGGTTAAGTATTGCAATGCAAATACTAGAACAAACTATTATAGAGTTAAAAAGGGATATGAAGATAGAAAAAATTGTTTGAGATAATGATTTTTTCTATCTTTCTATATTTTCAATAAGAAATTGTAGAATCTATAAAAGCTTAGAGGTAATAGTAAGAAAAGACATTGAATAGTAAGAAATTACATTGACAGGAAATAAATGGAAGTATATAATATTTTTGTGAAATGGGTTTCAAACAAATATTAGAGTGATTATCATAAGGTATTATGAGATTTTTATTAAAAAAATTAACAATTCACTTTACATTAAGATACATGTTAATTCCTATAAGAATTTTAATACTGCATAAAAACAAATTTTAGTGAAAAGGATTTATTTTTTTAACTTTACGTGAAACCAGTTTCAAATATCTAAATGGAGGAATGCAAGTGTGAGAAAGGATGCAACAGAAATTACTAATCTACAATTGGAAAGAGTAAGAAAGAAAACTTTCTGGAAAAAGATAAAAGATAACAGAACATTACTATTAATGTGCTCACCAGCAATAATTTTCTTTTTAGTTTTTTCATATTGCCCTATGCCAGGAGCGTACATTGCGTTTACAGATTTTAATTATAAAAGTGGAATTTTTGGAAGTAAGTTTGTTGGATTTGACAATTTTAAATTTTTAGTTCAGTCAGGAAGCTTATGGTTGTTAACAAGAAATACAATTTTATATAATCTAGCGTTTATTATATTAGGTAATGCTTTACAAATTTTAGTGGCAATATTACTAAATGAAGCGAAAAATAAAATATTCAAGAAAGTTTCTCAGACAATTATGTTTTTACCTTATTTTATTTCAGCTGTATTAGTAGGACTATTAGCATTTAATATTTTAAACTATGATTTTGGATTTTTAAATACCGCAATTAAATTCTTTGGTGGAGATCCTTTAAAGGTTTATGCTATGCCAAATGCATGGTGGATTATAATTGTTCTAGTAAATCTATGGCAAGGAACAGGATATGGTTCAATTGTATATTTTGCAACAATTTGTGGTATTGATTCAAGCATTGTTGAAGCTGCGGAGGTTGATGGAGCAAATGTAATACAAAGAATAAGATATATTATTCTTCCAAGCTTGAAACCTACAGCAATTATATTATTTCTATTTGCAATAGGTGGAATCATGAAAGGTAACTTTGGTTTATTCTACAATCTAGTAGGTTCGTCTAACTCAATGTTATTCCCAACAACAGACATTATTGAAACATATGTATACAGAACATTAATGAATAGTTTTAATTTTGCCAATTCTACAGCTGTAGGATTATATCAATCTGTATTTGGATTCGCATTAGTTATGATAGCTAACTGGATTGTTAAAAAAATTGATGAGGAATATGCATTATTCTAGGAGGGATTATTGTGGAGGTCAAAATTAATAAAGGCATAACAATTAATAAAAATAATAAAGTAAACAACATTATAAAAAAAGACAAGTATACAAAAATTGTACATGCATTTGCGTATGTATTTATAGGGTTGTTCGCATTAGCATGTTTAGTCCCTTTTATTCTTATGGTTTCTGCATCTTTTAGTACAGAGACCATAATCACAAAAACTGGATTTGGTATATTACCTAAAGGATTTACGACAGCTGCTTATGATTTGATTTTCAAAAGTCCAAGGGTTCTAATTGGTTCATATTGTGTGACTATCATCATGACAGTTTGTGGAACAATTGTAGGGTTGTTTATAGTAGCAATGACAGGGTATGCTCTTCAACGTAAGGATTTTCCGTATGCAAATAAGATTCTATTTTTTATTTATTTTACAACTTTGTTTTCAGCAGGTTTAGCACCAACCTATTTATGGGTGACTCAATTTCTAAATTTGAAAGATAGCTATTTAGCAGTATTTTTACAATTACTAATGAGTCCATGGTTGATTATATTGATGAAAAATTTTGTTAAATCTATTCCTTATGAAATTACAGAATCAGGAAAGATGGATGGTGCAGGTGACTTTAGGATATTTGTATCCCTAATATTACCTATGTTAAAACCAGCGTTAGCAACTATCGGTTTATTTTTAGCTTTAGGATACTGGAATGAATGGTATAATTCCATGCTATACCTATCGTCATCCGTTGAATATAAACCTTTACAAAATTACTTGTATGGAGTAATAAATCAAGCACAAGCATTAAAGAACTCAGTAGCAGGAGCAAATGTGCCAGCAGGAGCACTGCCTACACAGACTTTAAAAATGGCTACAGCAGTACTTGCAACAGGTCCTATTATTTTTCTATATCCATTTGTTCAGAAGTATTTCATTGCAGGTATTACCGTAGGAGCTGTAAAAGGTTAATGAGATTTATAGTTAAATATGATGAAATCTTCAGTAATGGAGATTATATAAATTTGATTATTTAGGGAGGGATTTTAATGAGTAAAATTGGAAGAAAAGTTTTAACCGCACTATTAATAGGTGCTATGGCCTTTAGTATGGTTGGATGTGGAGCTGGTTCAAAATCAACAAGTGCTAGTTCTACAACATCTGTAAAATCTGATGGCTCTATTGATACATCACAACATGTTAAGGTTAAATTTGTTGTTTTAGGTAACAAACCAACAAATGGAAGATTAGAAAGTGCAATGGAAAAAGTAAATGAGAAACTGAAGGAAAAGGTAAATGCAGAATTAGAAATTCAATATGTCGAATGGGCTGATTGGCAGACACAATACAACTTATTATTAGCTAGTGGGGACAGCTCAATTGACTTAATTACCACAGCTACAGATTGGTTAGATGCATGGCCAAATATAAAGAAAGGTTCATTCATGCCATTATCAGAGGATATGTTAAAAACATATGCACCTAAAACCTTTGAAAGTGTATCGCAGGAACATTGGAATCAATGTAAATACGATGGCAAGATATATTTAATTCCCGAAGATAATTATACTCAATACACAAATCATGGAATGTATTATAGAGGAGACTGGGCTAAGGAATTTGGTCTCGGTGATATTAACAACTTCCAAGACATGGGTAAATATTTACAAGGAGTTAAAGATAAAAAAACAGGAGTTATTCCTTGGGATGTGTCTGGTACAGCAGCAAATGGAAATGCATTAGCTGGTGGATATATTAATTCTAATACAAAAAATATAGTAATTGATGGTATTCCAATTGGTTTATCTACATTATTTTATGGAAAATCTAAAGATGATCTTTATACTTTAACTTCTCCATATATGGAAGGTACTACATTTGATGATTTCGCAACATTAATGAAATCTTGGTCAGATGCAGGATACTGGAGAGAAGATGTATTAAATTATGATGGTACTACTCGTGATTTAATGTATGCAGGTCAATCAGGTGCAGATCAACATCATAGCCAAACATATTATACAGATGCACGACCTAATATGGATAAAAAGCAACCTGGTTCTGATCTAAAAATGTTTCCTTTCTCTGAACCTAGCAAAAATCTTGTAAAGACAGTTATTACACATGGAGCATTAGCAATTGGTGCAAATTCTAAAAATCCTGAACGTGCATTAATGATATATGATTTACTTCGTAATGATAAAGAAATATATAGATTATACAATTATGGAATTGAAGGCAAAGATTATGTAGTAACAAGTGAGGGGAAGCTTGGAAGACCAGACGGATGGGATAAAACAAAAGATGCACTTGATACAAATTTCTGGTGTGGACGTAATGATAAATTGGAACTTATTGACACTAATTGGTTCTCAGGAAGAGATGAAATGATTAAAAATTATAACACTTACGCAATTGAATATCCTTATGGTCAATTTATTTTTGATAACTCTAAAGTAACCACAGAGATTGCAGCCATGGCTGATGTATGTGCAAAGTACATTCCTAAAATTGCCTTTGGAAAAGTTACTGATCCAAAGGCAGAAGTATCAGCATTCAGGGAAGAATTAAAGGCTGCTGGATATCAAAAAGTATTTGATGAAATTCAAACTCAATTAAAGGCTTCTAAAAAGTAGCAAATTAAGTAAGTCTTATAAATATAGACAAGATGAAAGGGGGATTATGAAAATATAGTATTTTGTGTACAAGTTTCATAATAACCCTTTAATTAAGTCAATATGTATACTCAATAAAATATCTATTTATAGTTTAATTACGTAAAGGGGAAGTAAAATGAGAATTCAAAAAAAGTGTACAGCAGTATTATTAAGTTCAACTTTAATATTCCAATCATCTGTGTCGCTAGCAGATTCCAATAATGATACAGATGACTTTGAATTAGAAACGAGCGCAGGTCAGGTTAGTGGTGGGGCTCAAAATAATGATGTTTTAACTACCACACCTTCAGCAGTTGAAATGGTAGATTCATCTTTAGTTGAGGAAGAAGTAACTACATCATCTGCAGTTACAATAGATATGCTGGAAAGTAAGATCACTGATGCATTAGAAAAAGAAAAAGCAGATGAAGAAGCAGGTATTGTTTTTGCAACAGAGGAATTAAACAGTTTATATTTATTAAATTCAGATGAAAATACACCGTTATCTTATTTTAAAGCAACTATTGATGCCGCCAAACAATTGGTAGAGGCAAATAGTAAGAATGAAGAGGCTATAAAAAGTGCTTATGATGCAATTGATACAGCGTATAATAAGATTAAAATATTAGGAACAAGGGAAACTTATAATTCTTTCAGTGGTACGGATGGCACCGTATGGAAAGATACAAATGGTATAAAAATTCAAGCTCACGGAGGTCAAGTGCAATGGTTAGAAAATGAAGGAAAATGGTATTGGTATGGTGAAGATCATACTAAGGGTTATAGAAGTAACGGTATAAGCGCATATTCATCTAGTGATCTTTACAATTGGACTTTTGAAGGTTATGTTATGAGGACAGTAAGCAGTAGAGAACAATTAGATACTGATCCTTATTTTTCAGAACTTTATAAAGATTATACTGCTGAAGAAAAAGATAACGTATACCTATGTATCAATAATTCTAATTCAGTTATTGAAAGACCTAAGATGATTTATAATAAAAAAACAGGTAAATATGTGCTTTGGTTCCATGCAGATGGTCCGACGCTAGAAGCACCAAATAGTAATTATGCAGCCGCTTCTGCGGGTGTTGCAATTAGTGATTCTCCAAATGGACCATTTAAATTTATTGATAGATATCGATTAGATGTATGTCCAGAAGAAGATAAAACTGGAGCATGGTATGAAGCAAGTGCAGGTTTTGCTAGAGATATGAATTTATGGATTGATGATGATGATACAGCATATATAATTTATTCTAGTGAAGAAAACAGAACAATGTTTATTTCAAGATTAAATGATGAGTATACAAATTTAAATGTTGATCCTCAGCATTCTGTAAAGGGAAAAGATTTCGTTCGTCTGTTCCCAGGAGCACAAAGAGAGGCTCCAGCATTATTTAAATACAATAATAAATATTATATGATTACATCAAGTGCTACTGGTTGGGATCCAAACCAAGCAAAATACTGGGTTGCTGATGATATCTTAGGTGAATGGACTGATATGGGTGATCCTTGTATTGGTGATATAGATAAAAAGACATTTTATACACAAAGTACAAATGTAATTCCTGTTGATAAAGATTCTGGTAAGTTTATCTATATGGGAGATAGGTGGAAATCTGATAATTTAGCTGATTCAAGATATGTATGGCTTCCAGTGGAATTTGATCCAAATGGTAAATTAGCTATTAAATCTTATACGGACTGGACACTTGAGGATTTAAATAATAAGTATAGTATTAAATTAAATACCCCACTTAAAGATGTTTATACTAGTGTTGATGATTTGCCTAGCACAGTAAATGTTTCAATAATTGAAAATGGACATAAGGTTAATAAGGATACGACAGTAACATGGGATATACCAGAACTTAAGCCGACAGTACAAACTACTATAACTGGAAGATTAGATGGAATTGGAAGAGATATTTCAGTAAACGTTATAAATATTCCTAAAAACTTAAAATATTATATTGATTGTGGAAATGCAGAGTCTAGTATTTTTAAATTAATAAATGAAAATGCAACTTTAAAAAATATCAATGCAGGAGACCAAGCTTATATTGAAGGAAGCTGGGGATATTCAAGCAGAATTGGAACAGATATAGATTTATACGAAACTAGTAGTACAAATTCTTTTGATACAGGATACTGGGCTCATTCAGGTAAGACTATAGATTATGTAGTACCTTTAGAAACTGGAAATTATAATTTGTTTGCAGGCTTTAATGAATGGTGGAATACAAATAGAAATATGGGTATTTCTATATCCTATAAAGATGCAAATGGACAAGTTGTAAAACAAAAATTAGGAACCTTTACGAATAAGGGGCAAAAGACCGTAGATTATAGTTTTAACCTGCCTGTGGCTTCAGATGTCACAATCAGTGTATATAAACTTAATAGCAGCGATCCTGATGTAATTTTAAGCTGGTTAGCTATTCAATTTGACAACGTTGAGATACCAAGAGGTGAAAATCCAAATATGAAGGATCTATATACTGGAGCAGATGAACTTCCACAAACATTGAATATTAAAGCGTTTGAGAATAATGAGTGGGTTAGCAGAAACACTACAGTAACATGGGAGATACCAACACTTACTCCTATGGTACAAACTACTGTTACTGGAACCTTGGGCTATAATGGGAAAAAAATCAAAGCAGATATTATTAATGTGCCAAAAAACTTACAATACTTTATTGATTGTGGAGCAGTAAATGGATCTACTTTATATGATTTGATAAATAAGAAAGTTCAATTGATTAATAATGATAAATCAGATAAGGCATATGAAGAAGGATCATGGGGTTATGTGGGAAAAATAGGGACTGATATTAATTATAAAAATTCTGATAATACAGATGCATATAACAGTGGGCTCTGGGCTTACTCGGGGAAGAATATCGAATATGCTGTAAATCTTAAGGCAGGAAAATATAATTTATTTGCAGGTTTTAATGAATGGTGGGGCGCAAATAGAACTATGGGAATTCGGGTATCTTATACAGATGCAAGTGGTCAATTAGTAAAGCAGGAACTAGGGACATTTACAAATAATTCAAAAAAACTTGTAAACTACGAGTTTGAATTACATGAGGATGCACAAGTTACAATTAGTGTATATAAACTGAATGCTAGCAATCCAGATGTAATTCTTAGCTGGCTTGCTGTGGAGGCAATTAAAGAAGAACCAACGAATCCAAGCGATCCGACAGATCCATCTGAACCAACGGACCCAGCGACTCCAAGCAATCCGACAGATCCATCTAAGCCAACGGACCCAACGACTCCAAGTGATCCGACAGACCCAGCTAAGCCAATAGAGCCAACGACTCCCGTAGATCCAACGCAGCCTGGTGGTTCTAATAATGGAGGGTCAAATAGTAATGGTGGAAATTCTAATTCAGGCCATAGTTCAAATTCTAGTTCAAGCTCATCATCTTCTGATAAAGATGGTACAGTAGTAGCAGACACATCATCTATTAATTTTAATGCAATTGCAGAAACTGCTACTGCAAAAGTAATCAATAGCTTAAATGGTGAAATTGGTGCAGGTGTTACTAGTAATAAGATTAGTCAGATAACCAATGCAGATGGTAACAGGCTTTCGATAACTACATTAAGTAAAAATGGAAAGTTTGTAGGGTCAGTTATAGTAGCAGAAAAGGAGAGTACTGCAGCAACTATACCTGTATTATCAACTTCAGAAAAAGTTACAGCCGTCTATAAGTTTGTGCCGCGATTAGGAAAATATATTCAGATAACAGACGGATTTTTAATAGGAGCAGACGCCATAACTCTACCTGTACAAGCTAATTCGACTTATCTTGCAGTTATAGAGTCAATTAGTTCAGCAGATACAGTAACTCAAGGTTGGAACAAAGTAGGTAATAAGTGGTATTTGTTAAGTCAAACTGGCGATCTTAAAACAGGATGGCAGAAAGATGATTTAGGCTGGGTTTATTTATCGCCAGATAATGGAGAGATGCAGACAGGGTGGAATAAACAAGGAAATACATGGTATTACCTAAATTTAAATGGTTACATGTCTACAGGTTGGGTGAATAGTAATGGCAAATGGTATTACTTAAATCCATCTGGAGCTATGGCAACAGGCTGGGTAAAGGACAATGAAGTTTGGTATTATCTAGATCAATCAGGCGCTATGGTAGCTAATACAATCATTGATGGGTATCAATTGGGAGAAAATGGTGCGCTATTTTAAGTAGAAGGTTAAAAAGAAAGGAACCAGATTTTATACCTGGTTCCTTTGTAATAATAGTTTAGGTGTTTATTAGTGGAAAGATTAGAAATCAACTAGCTGACCTTGTTATTATCTAATAGTGATTTTTGTGTCCATTTACGAGAGTTCCAGCGTAGGAAGTAAATTGTGCCTCTAAAAAGTTCATCCATAGCAAAGGCAATCCAGCATCCAGCTAATCCTAGACTTAGTTTGATACCAAGTATATATGAGAAAAAAATGCTCATAGACCAACAAGAAATAATGGAAATTATCATCTGAAAAAAGACATCTCCAGCACCGCGTAAAGAGTTTTCTTCAATATGATTAAAGCCTCTGCCAATCTCTACCAAGATATCGATGATCATAATAATTCTTGATATTGCTATAATTTCTGTATTATTTGTGAAAAGAGAGATAATCTTATTTCCAAAGACTAGTATAAGGAGCGAAATTAAAATATTAATTGAAATAGTAATTTTTAAATTTTGGCGGTTCAAACGATACGCCTGCTCATACTTTCCAGCACCAGCTAGCCAGCCAATCATTAAAGAGGTGGAGAGCCCTAAAGAGAGTCCTATGACATATACATAAAAGAATACATTAGATAAATAAATTTTTGCAGAAATAGCAGTTACGCCTAAAACAGCTATAATAGATGTTGATACTACCTGAGACATTGAGTATGAAAGAGAACTAATGCCTCCAGGGATGCCTATATATAATATATTTTTTATGGTTTTCAAAGTTTTGAAAGACTTTTTACTAAATTGTAAGTCCAATGGTGTCTTTGCAAATAGTATTAAGATTAATATTAACGCACATACTTGGCTTATCACATATGAAATTGCAATTCCGCGTACTCCTTGAAGAGGTGTTTCGAATGGTCTGAAAATTACTATAAAAGTCAAGATTGCATTTATTATATTCATAAAGAGAGACACTGTAACAGCGGTTTTAGGTTTTCCATAACTACGAAAGATTGCAGAGAAAGAAGAAATAGTTGCTTGCACAAAGGAAAATATCATGGAAATACGAAAGTATGTGGAAGCTTCTAAAAGTAAAGAATCTTTAATCTGCATAAGTGACATGATTGGATAAGCGAATATAGATAAAATAACACCAATTGTTAAACTTAATAAACCACTAAAGATAATAGATGTAAAAGCAGCGTCACTGGCTGACTTTTCATTATTTGCACCAAGATTATGACTGATTACTATAGAAGCGCCAGTGCTTATTACAGTATAAAAAGTAAAAATCATGCCCATAAGCTGGGAAGCAGCACCTACGGCAGCTACAGCGTTATCTGAATAATGCCCAAGCATAATGGTATTTACAGTTCCCATCATATTTAAAAGCATAATTTCTAGAAAGAATGGTATAAAAATTGAGGTAAGAGTAATTGTACCTTGGGGCGTTTCTATTTTGTTAAGTTCTTTATCAATGATTAAAATTTTCATGTCGCAATCCTTTCATAATTAAGCATATTAGATTCATAAGAATAGAGGAGGTTCATATGTTTTTTTATCTAAATCCTAATATATTGCCACAAATAAGATTAATTAATTCTGCAACTATTGGACCACCTTATATACATAAAAAAAGAAAATCAGATGAATACATTTTATACATCATACGAAAAGGAAGTATGCATCTTATAGAGAATGGAGAAAAATATACTTTAAAGGAAGGCGATTTCTTTATTCTTGATCCATCCTACATACATGAGGGTTATAAAGCTTCTTATTGTGAATATTATTATATTCATTTTAAGCATTCTCAGATTAGTAAAATAGAGAAGGCCCTAGAATATTCTATTAATCAAAAAATTTTAGATACACGTAATGACTACCTTCAAAGTGATTCTTTTTCATACGATATTTACAAAAAAGAAAAGTTATTAATTCCTAAGAAATATAATTTTTCAAATTATAATAGTTTCATCACAATTAACTGTTTGTTAAATGAGGCCATAGAGCAGAATAAAAATCAAATTGAAAACTACAAAATACTTTGTTCCTGTAAGGTGTTGGAAGCTTTGATTGAAACAGCAAGAAGTTTTGTTTTTACTGAGATAGAAAATTTATCTTCAGGTGTTCCAAAATCATACAAAAAGATACAGGAATTATTAAAGTATTTAAATGCAGAATACGCTAATAAAATTACAAGCAGTACAATTGAAGAACAATTTTCTTGCAATTTTGATTATATAAATCGTGTTTTTAAAAAATTTACCCAAAAAACTATCTTTACCTATTTAAATACTGTTCGTATTGACCATGCAAAAGAACTAATTTCTACAACTTCATTGAAATTATCTGAGGTTGGTGCTCGTGTGGGTTTTAGCGACGAATATTATTTTAGTAAGGTATTTAAAAAATATACTGGAATTCCTCCTACAATTTATGCAAGAGGAATACTAAAAAAATAGGTTGTTACAAAACAATTTTTCCAGGTTTTAGATTATCACCATAAACATTTAGATGGACTAGATTTTCCTTAGAAGTTTTACGAACATATATAATTAGGCGGCCAAAGTATGCTCGACGATAGAGGGCAGTGTACTCTGTGACATCGGAAAGGTCGCCATTTTCTAATCCTAATAATTCTCCAGGACCTTGGATTTCTACATGTAGCATTGTGCTGTCATTTGTAACATGGCGTCCTTTAGTATCTGTAATAGTAACTTCAATTTGACAGATATTTTCATGAATAATCACGTTAGAGAGTTGATTCTCCCATAAAGAAAGTTCAATATTACAGGAAGAAGTAGTTGTTACTAATGCATCTCGTATTTCTTGTGATTCGCTTTTAGATGTATAAGTTCCAGCTGCTTCTAAGATTCCTTCTTCATAAGGAAGAATCCATGAAATATATCCGGTTTTATTATCTATTGATTTTATACCAAAGCTTTTGTTATTACACAACAATTCGACACTTGCAAGGTTCGTATAACAGCGAACTAAAATAAGTTCACCAGGAGTATAATTCCAAGAATTATACATAGGTTTCCATTCATTTTCATTGCTATTATTTGATCTTGAAGTTACTATTTTTAAAACAGGTTTTGAGCTCCATAGACTTTGTCTGCGATAAAATGAAGGTTTCTCAAATCCTGCTAAAGTTAAAAGTCCTGCTCCTGAACCATGAATTGGCCACCCATGAGCTTCTCCTAAATAGTCAATACCTGTCCATAAAAATTGTCCTGAAATATAATCATTATCTACGACTGCTTTCCATGCTTCAAAGCTATGGCTATTTTCACTTCCAACAAAAGGTTTTTGAGGAAAGCGAGAATGATCTGCTTCGTATAAACGTTCCTTGTAATTATAGCCAACTACATCCAAGGAGTCGATATATCCTATTTGTGTTGATAATTCAGGGAAGGCAACAGCTGCTGTTACAGGACGAGTAGTATCAACTTTCTTAACAATATTTGCAAGTATATTTGCAAGTACTGGTAAACGCTCCGTATTTGGTTTGTTTGGATTGTATTTTCTTTCTGCATCTGGCTTATTGACATCGTTATTTCCAGTCATTGCGGAAAACAGTGGATGGCAGTATGGATCATTTGGATAGTCAATTTCATTTCCTATACTCCACATTACTATGCTAGAGTGATTACGGTCTCTTTTAATAAGAGCTTCTAAATCACGTTTATGCCACTCAGGAAAGTCTTCAGAGTAGCCTTGATGTCTTGGAGGATAAATGTTGTGACCGTTCCACCATTTATTTTTACAGCCTTCCCATTCATCAAAGGCTTCATCCATAACTAGGAACCCCATTTCATCACATAAATCATAAAGCTCTGGCATGTGGGGATTATGGCTCATTCTAATAGCGTTACATCCCATTTCTTTTAATTTCATAAGTCGACGAGTCCATACTTCAGGTAAAACAGAAGCACCTAAGCAGCCAGCATCATGATGTAAACATACACCTTTAAGTTTGGTAGAAATTCCATTTAAGAAAAATCCTTTATTAGAGTCAAAGGCAAAGTTTCGAATTCCAACAAGAGTAGTTTTTACTATGTTCCATTTTTCAAAATTATCAAAAGAAGCAATAGATTCAGAGGTAGATGGTTTAACATTTATTTTTGTTATTAATTTATAGAGATTGGGTTTTTCTGGAGACCATAATATAGGAGAATTAAGATTCCCTTCTGTTAAAATTATTTTTGTTTCACCACTCATAAGAATGCAGTCATTGGAAAAATATGCAGCTTCAAATCCTTCAGGAGTAATAAGAATATTTTTTACGGTTACCAGTGAGCTAAGAGCGCTGTCATTAGAAATCTCATTGCTTATAGAAATTTGTGCCATTTCATGGCTCACAGAAGGTGTTGTAAAAAAGATTCCATCTTGTGTAGGATGAACTAAGTCTTCAACTATGAGCTGTACTTTTCTTGTAATGCCAGAACCTGTGAACCACCTAGAATCAGAAATATCATGATGATGTACCTTAACACTTATGATATTTGGAGTATCACCAAAACAAGCTTCATTTGTAATATCATAACTAAAAGTTGTATACCCATAAGGCCATCTGCCTTTATAATAGCTATTACACCAAACCTGACTGTTTTTATAAATGCCATCAAAAATAATTTTTATCCTTTTTCCTTTGAAGGATTTGGGAAGGGTGAAGGATTTACGATACCATCCAATTCCACCGGGAAGATAGCCCGTTCCACTTGAATATTCTCTAGAAAAAGCTTGTTTTATAGACCAATCATGAGGGAGAGTGACCTTTTCAAAGCTAGAGGAGTCATAACCTTTTTCAAAGGCATCAGGACAATCACCCAAATGAAACAGCCAATCTTTGTTTAAAAGTATATTTGTTGTATCCATTAAAAAATTACCTCCTGTGTATTTGTTGAATTTTAGTAAAGTAAATCTGTAATAAATCTTTTTTAGCTTTTAATGATTAAGATAGTTTTAGTATATATTCTTGCTAAAAAAACACAATGCAAATTGGAGATTTAATTTGTAAAATAGAGACATTATTGTTGAATTTAGTTAAGAGTCTAATAATAAATATAGGACACTTATATTAATTATGTAAAGATTACTAGCAGATATTTAGAAGATTAAAATCATTGGTGAACTGGATATTTTTAAGCTATTTAATAATTTCATTTTCCAACATTATACTAATCTTAACAAGATAATCAATTATTAAACTTTTTTTTTATGATTGACAGTGTTTTACTAAATACTGTATAGTATATTATGAGTTTATATTTGTAAACTATATTTGTAGTTTACAGTACAGTGCCGGAGGGAGGGATAAAAGTATGTCAGAAATTAAAGTAGGAGAAAATGAATCTCTAGAGCAAGCATTAAGAAGATTTAAGAAAAAATGTTCAATATCTGGAATCCTTTCAGAGGCAAAAAAGAGACAACACTACGAAAAGCCAAGTGTAAAAAGAAAGAAAAAGTCTGAAGAAGCTAGAAAAAGAAAATTTAAATAGTAACTTCGACACTTTGTGTCTCAGCAGTATCCGTGGGGAAAACAAAAAACTATAGAAGTAAGTTACTAAATTTTAAGGAATTAAAAATTTTAGCCTAAAGTTGAAAATTTTTTTTAATAATTTTCTACTTTAGGTTCTTTTATTATAAGCAACCTGAACATATAGAGCTTTAAAGTACCCAAGGGATCTTTGTGAAAGAAAAATGACTGAACCTGCTACAGATATGATGTTATTAAGTATTTTTGTGAAGTAATTCATTATACAGAGAAATATGAAATAGTGACGAATCTGAAAATGCCGATTATATAAAAAAATAATTTAAAGTTGAGGAACTATTAAAATGAAAGTATTATTTGATGACGAAGGTAAAGTAAATTACGACAAACTTAATAAAAATACAACAGTTAAAGGTGTATTAGATGCAGTTGATGTGTTTTTAAATAATAATCCTCTTGATTGTAATGGATGTGAGGAGAGTTGCTGCAAAAAATCTTGGTCAGTAGAAATGGATAATATCTGTGTAAATAAATTGACTAATTGGAATGATGAAGCAGCTTTAGATTTTGTGCAAGAAAAATTGATTAAAAAGACAAATTATTATAGAGATTTTGATCAGTATGTATTAAATAAGAAGAAAGACTGCAATTTTATAACAGAAACAAACTTATGTACTATCTATGAGGATAGGCCGGTAATATGCAGGCTTTATATTTGCAGTCCAAGAAGTTATAGATATAATGTGATTAGAGAGCTTATAGGAAGTACATATTTAAAAGCACTTGTATATGAAGATGAAATTAGAAATAATAATCTGACTAGTGAAACTACTAGTATGTATAAAAGAAATCCAGCAGTTTTCGCTAAAGAATACAATATACTCTTAGAAGAAATATTTGATTATGCAGAAGATGAAGGTTGGCTTGATCTTGATGAAAGAGAAGAGTTGTATAAAGAAATAACACTAAAATCTTAATATAATTTCACATAGGCAGCATTGTACTAAATTTTTATATTTCGTGCAGTGCTTTCTTGTTAAGCAAAGTTTAACGAATACATTTAGTTTAATATAATTGCTTACCAAAGAAAAATCTTAAAAACTTTTAGTTAGAAGAATATATTATTCCAATATGAAAACTACTTTATAAAGAAAAGAGAATAAATATAAAAATGTAGCTTTAGTGGAAAATAAATGAATATAGGTATACAATAGTAGTATACATAAAAAATAAAATAAAATAAAAGGGATGATTGAAATGGAATATCTATATTCAATATCAACAGTATTAAGTTATACATTTTTAGTGCTATTTTTGATTCGAATACTACTAAATAGGAAAAGTATAGACTTTGAAAATAATAAACTTGAATGGCAGGTAATTGTCAGTTTAATAATTTTAAGTATTGTTCCAATGATGAACACATTCTTGACTCTTTCAAGTATTTATATTTCAATATTAATGAAACATGATGACTTTATAAAGCTTATGAACAGAGAGCTTTAGAGAAATATAAGGCTTTTTATTGTACGATAGCTAGCAACCTCAGATATTCAGACTTCAGAGTTACCCTAGAGAACTTAATGAAGGAGGAATAACTGAACTTGCTACAAAAAGTTAAAGTAAGATTACCTAAAACTATATTACTTTATTCATAATAATAGTCTTTTATAGAGTCGTTTTTCCATTATCCAATAACATTCTCCCTATAACCTTTTTAGGTCTTTTATTATTTTTAGTATTATTACCTTTTTGTTTCTTTTCCTCTATTAGTTTTTTCATCGCTTCTATATGTTTATCATTCATATTTTTTCCTCCAATCCAAAGCCTATTCATAAAATAACAAGTTAGTGTACTAGTTTATTTTTTTCATATGCCTAAAATAAATTATATAATTATTTTCCTTATACAATTTTATACTTGATTGTATCATAAATTCAAAAGTTTATAAACTGAAATAAATGTATACAACGTATTTCTAGGTTAAGTATTTCTTAATTTCTAATTATGGAACTTTAAAAGGAGCTGTAAGTTAAAAAATAAGTATAAAATAAAATGTATCCAAATGACTTCAATAGTTATTTGAATACATTTAAATACCCAATAGTATAAAGTATAAAAAAAGTAAACCCTTGAGATAAATTTACTCAAGGGTTTTTCAGATATACAATCTTTATTTATTAAATATTTTGAGGTTTTTCAATAGAAGTCTTATTTTCTTGTTTATCTGATTCAGGTTCTTTGGGATAAATATTAGCATCTACTGATTCTTTAGGGTTAATTGTTGAATTAACTATTGATCCATTAGTACTTGCCATGTTAGCTAAAATCATGCTCAAAATTCCTTCCATAGCATTAGGGGTTTTTCCATCAGCTCCGCCCATAAATACTGTTTGTGGAACAAGAGGAGATTTACTTATCTTTAGAGCCTCTGCAAAAGCTGTTAAAACGCTTTGTTGTACTTGTAACTCTGGTCCACCATAAGCTTCAACTAAGGCTTTAGCAGCAGTACCTTTTGCTAGACCAACCTTTGTTTCTTGTTCTGCAGTAGCTTCTGCAACAGCTTTGATGTTTAAGGCTTGTGCTGCACCGACTTTTTCAAGTTTAAAGGCTTCAGCGCTGGCCTGTAATTCAACCTGCTTAGCATTAGCAGCAGCATTAAGCTCAGTAGCTTTCGCATTGGCAGCAGCTTCAGCTTCTTTTGTGTATTTTAAAGCATCAGCTTCTTGAGTTCTCTTGTACTTATCAGCCTCAGCAAGCTTTTGAGTTTTTAGTGCTAATTGTTCAGCAAGTTTTAATTCAGACTTACCTTTGTTATCAGCAACTTCTATATCGATGCTTGATTGAGTAAGCGCTGCCTGAGCTGCACTTTTAGCAATTGCTTCATTAAGTTCTCTTTGCTTTTCTGCTGATTTTTGTTTCGCTTCATTAGTCTTAATTTCTTCTAGTGCAACTTGTCTGTCTCTTAATTGTGCAAGTATGAGATCAATTCTCTTATCTGTTGAAGAAGCAGCAGGGGTACCAATTAATACTTCTTGTAATTCTAAATCATATAACTTAAATTTTTCTTTCATTTCTTTAGATGCTTGTTCTTGAATAGCGCTTCTATCTTGTACTAATTCAATTAAAGTCTTAGTTTGTCCAATGTTTTTAAAATAACCTGCAACCATAGGATCAAGAGATTGTTCAATAAGTAGCTTAATGTCACCAAATCTTTGGATTACTGAAGAAGCTTTTCTATAATCAATATTAAATACTACAGTAAGTGGTAGATTAGGCTCAAAAGCATCTTTAGTAATAAGACTAATTTCTTTTAAGTTATCGTCTAGTTTATGATCTCCAACCTGACCACTAATCCATTTTAATATAACATTGGTAGTAGGGACTGGAATAATCTTACCTGCATAAGTATTGAATGGATACTTACCTGGCATCATACATTCTCTCCATATTCCTTTTTTGCCTTGCTCAACAAGTTCTCCATGAGAGTAATCTGATCCAGATACATCTTCACCTTTTTCACCAAAGTAACTTACAACAACACCGACATAACCAATATCTATGATACTTTTTGGTACTATGTCTACATTTGCAAATAACCTATTAATAAAGTAAACACCATCGGTTAATACTTGAATCTGTTTACCTTTTCTACCACCAGCAGATAAGAATTTTTCAGGTTCTTGGAAGTTATTATGGTAGTATTCATTTGTAATGCCATCACCGACTATTGGTGCAATTATTGCCCCGTTATCTGGAGTAGGTCCTTCATTAACAGTTACTATCCCAATTGTATCTTTAGTTTTAATAGTATTTCCAAATTCATCTTGTTCAAGATTTTTTGAACTTGATATAACAACAGGTAAGAAGCCGCTGACTTTTAATAAATCACTTCTCATGGTTTCTATTTGTTGAGATTCATCTTTTGAAGTAAATATTGAATGTACTTTATCCTTTGTAATTATAATGAATTGAGCTAAATTAAATGCATAAGTACCTTCACGAAGAATCTGCCTCTGAGGCCCTTTTTGTCCACCATTATTTAAAAAAGCAGTTACATCCTGAAATGACTTACTTTCACTTATAACTTTTCCTAAGGTTTGTCCATCGGCAAGGCTTTCTCCTGATCTTGCAAACACATAACCTATTTGTCCTTGTGGGATAGTTACAAGTCTTACTTTTTTTACTTTATACTTAAAAGGTGTTTTAAAATGAACACCGGCTCTAAGTACGTGTGGCTGATAACCAGCTTCACCCTTTAATGCAATTAAACCATCGGCTGGTACAGATCCTTTTAAACTCCACCATTTTTCTACTATACCTACCTCATCTGTTCCGATACTTGTGAATCCTATGCCATAAAGTAATATTAATAGCCCTACGATTCCAATACCTACATAAATTAAAAGTGATATTGTTTCTGAATTCATAAAATTTCCTCCATAATTCATTGTCTTTTTTTAGAATTAATTTATTTAATTGGTATAGATGATAATATATTCCATAGGAGACTAATTGTAAATGCCCAAATTAGTCAAATTTCTGCATTAGATTTATTGCTGCATCTAATTAGAATAAACTAAGCTTTATTCTCTTTCACAATATAGCTTAATCACACTAATGCTACCTCTGTTATATATACTTTTAAAGAATATTTCATTGTTTACTGATTTATGAGCCTTTTTTAAAATTAAATTCTCATAAACTTAGTTTATTAAATTTTTTTAAGGTTATGTTTGTACCCTATAGTAGGCGCTTCAGTTCTTAGTGTATCAAAACAACATCGTTTGAAATGAGACTTTATTTGAACATAAGTTTAATAATGATTGATTTTATGGGGAAGAGAGTAAACATTTATATAATTATGTGGTAAAATATATAATATATGTATATAGGAGGATTTAGATGGATGATAAGAAATAAGATACTTTTAAGAGCATTAAGCTTATTAATTATTGCAGGTAGCATTTCATTTGGAGGAGTTAATGCAACTGCAGCAACAGTAGATCAAAGTAATAAAGTTAATAATAAAGCTTATGTAAATAATCCTGAGCTTCAAATTGATTTAAAAGTAAGATCAGCTCCTGACCTTAATGGAGAGGTAAAAGGGAATTTATATAATTATGAAAATGTTCAAATTTTAGATACAGTTACGATAAATGGTACTGTATGGGACAAAATAATGTATAATAATAGCATTTCGTATGTAAGTGATGCGTATATTAAGCATTACACTGGTCCAGCAGATAATGTAGTTAATATTGCGAAAAATATTAGCAAGCAGTTTGAAATTGGAAACTTAAATCAAATTGCAGGAAATTTTGATGGACAAGGTTTATCCTTAGGCTACCTTCAATGGTGTATAGGTCAAGGTACGCTTCAACCGCTTCTTAATAGAATGGATAGAGAATATAATGATGAAATGAAAAGCATCTTTGGAACTAACTATGATAGCATTCATAACATGATAATTGATGCAACAGGAAATCAACTTGCATGGGCCAATTCTATTAATGATTCGACAAATAAAATTATACAACCTTGGTATTCACAGTTTGTAAATTTATGCAATAACCAGCACTTTATAAATATTGAATTAGATGCTGAAGCATATAAAGTTTCACAAGCAATGATTATCTGTGATAAGTATAATTTAAAATCCGTAAGGGGATTTGCTCTTGCTTTTGATATAGCAGTACAAAATGGAAGCATAAGATCAGATGCTGCAATAATTATAGATACTGCTCTAGCACAAAAGCCTAATATGAATGAAAGAGATCTGTTGAAAGTGATTGCAAATGCTGTAGCAGATACTTCGACTAGTAATCCAGAGGATATTCGATCAAGAAAAATTGCTATAGTTAATGGAACAGGAAAAGTTCACGGATTTATGCTTGATTTAGATAAGAATTATGGGTTAAATGATAGTAGCTGGAGATAAAAAAATATAGAGAATTTAAACATAAACCTATAGCCTTTATTTTTGTGAAATAGTGGCTATAGGTTTTAAAATTTAATTTGATCACTATTTGGTTATATTCAATATAATCGAATAAACTAATTAGATTAAGTACTTTATGATAAACTATTCAGCCGAAATCGCACCAAAGCCACAAGAACTTAGGCAAGTCCCACAATCAACGCAAACACCAGCATCAATTGTATAGCTTCCGCTTTGCATGCTTATACAAGATGTAGGGCAATCACTTTTGCAAGCACCACATGCTTGACATTCATCAGCATTAATAACATAAGCCATAGTTAACACCTCCTTTATAAATATTTTTGTAAAATTAAAGTCACATATCATAATATGCATTTATTTTGTATACAAATTAATAAAATAAAAAGAGGTACACAATGACGAATTCCATTGTGTACCTCTTTGTACTTTATATTTTTATTATATGCCTACATAACTTAGATGTCAATTAAGCCTGATTTATTTATATGTCTAAAAACTATAGTATAGAAAGTGATTTTTAGAGTGAAAAAATAAGTAGTCCAATAATATATCTTGAAAATTGTGAATAATTTTATTATATGTAACCAACTATGAATTGCTAGATAAAATTTGTAGAACTTCATTGATATCTGGCAGTTGTTCTGATGGATACACTTTGGCCCATTGTACTTTACCACTTTCATCGATAATGATATTAGCTCTCTTTGACATTCCTTTAGTATCATCAAATATTCCATAATCACGAGCTATTTTGCCGTGAGGCCAAAAATCAGATGGAAGACTAACTTTTTTAATTTGAAGTGCTACTGCCCAAGCTTCTTTACAAGGCTGGGGATCTACACTAAATCCAAGTGAGATTGTGTTGAGCTTTTGAAAGTTCTCAAAATTAGTTTCCAATGCTCGCATTTGGTCAGTGCAGACTGGAGTCCAAGCTATAGGATGCCAGGAAAGAAGAACTTTTTTTCCTTTATAATCAGATAAACGTATATCTCGTTTATTATTATCTTTAGCAGTAAAGTCTGGTGCATCTGTGCCTATTGAAATTAGATTCATTATAAACTTCCTTTCATCTTTTATTGTTTCATTTATTTATATAGAGTTCCCTAGAAAACAGTTTTTATGAAAATGGTGTAGAGGTCGTATAATGCAAAGTTCCTATGAAGAATATTTTAGTTTAAAATAAAAATTTAAAGAGACCAGTTACAAAATTATAATTAAGTAACTAATCTCTTTAATAATATGAATAACTATTAATTTGAGAATGTTTGTGTTCCCATATATTTTCCGTTTCCGTATATTACGCCTATGCCAACTTTATTATATGAAGCATTCATCATATTAGCTCTATGACCCGGTGAATTCCACCATTGATTAAATAATTCAACTGGATCACTAGTATTGTATGCGATATTTTCTCCTGTTGTTGTATATTTATATCCTATAGCTTGTAGCCAGTTTGTCCACTTAGTTCCGTCTGGATTTGTATGGTCAAAGAAGTTATTTTGTATCATGTCGTTACTCTTATATCTTGCTACTTGTACTAATGTATTATCCATAGTAAGCGGCTGAAGACCAGCTTCAGTTCTCTTGGCATTCATTAATTCAAGAATTTTTTGTTCAGCCGAAGCTTGTACATTTATCGAATAATTTGTTGGCAATTTAGGTAACCCCTGTACATCAATTGAATTAGTTTTTGCAGAAGCATCAGTATTAGCTTTATCACTATTTATATTATTTGCTTTTTCAGTGTTATCTGAAGTAGTTGTATTATTAGCAACTTTTTCTGTGTTAGTTGTGCTTCCAGTGCTCGTAGTTGTCCCTTGATTATTAGTTGAAGCACTAACTGTAGACGTTTTATTATTATCGTTAACTATATTATTATTTGAATCAAATACTTTATCAACAACAGGTGTTTTATCTTTAGTAACTTGTCCCTCTGAAGTAGTTGTATAAGTTTTATTATTTACTATAACTTTTCCTATTTCTAATATACCTGATTGGTTTAAGCAATAAGTTTTACCATTAACTTTAATAACTCCTGTTTGCATTATTCCTGAATTATCGAAGTAATGCCATTTACCGTTATTCATTACCCAACCTGTATTTAAAACATTATTTGCAATTGCACTATAATAATTGTTTATATTTGAATCAAAAGTTGCTGCAGATACTCCTAATGATGAGAAACTACCAATAGTTGTAGCTGCTATAACTGCTGTTATTATTTTTCTTAAAGAATTCTTCATCATAAGTTTTTCTCCTTCTATATGTTTTATTTGCCTCCTTGAATTTCATATAAACAATAAACATTTTTTGAATGTTTGCTGTTTTCAAGTGAGGTCATGTGTCTATACTAACATTTTTACGACAACATTCAAGACGAAATTCTTTTGCTAAAGTCCTTTAAACGAAATAGGAGCAAAATCTCTTGAGTATGTTCTTGTATATTCCTTTATGCACCGTGATATTATTAAACACCTTGCAGCGCAAAGGATAGGCCCCAATAACATTTTTAAATAATTATGTGAAAACCAATATTATTATATTAAAGGATATGAAGTGTAAATCTTAAATGGAGTATTACGCCTATAAAGGTTAGTACCAAATATGAAAGAAAAAGCTAAGAATAAATATTTGTTAACATCCTCTAAATATAAGTAACTAAGTATATATTTCTGACATAATATAACAATATATTAACTTATACAGGTGAAATACATGATAAACTTAATATTAACACCGCTTCATTATATTTATCTTATTTTTATCATTATTTTAATTTTTGCAATGGTCAAGAAGAAGGATATATCACTATTATGTATATTGGGTATTTTTATTCTAGGATTGGTTGGTACAGAATCTATTTATAAATCTATAATGGGGGTATTTAATAGTTTTATCTATGCAACAAAGGAGCTTATGCCTACCATCTTCATTATATCTATTATAAGTGCTATGAGTAACACGCTCATGGATTCAGGTATAAATGATGAAATGGTTTCTCCTTTCAAGGGAATTATTAAAAATTATTGGATAGCCTATTGGGTTATTGGTATTGTAATGATGATTTTATCATGGTTTTTCTGGCCATCACCAGCAGTAGCCCTTATTGGGGCATTATTTTTACCTATTGCTAAAAAAGCAGGTCTTCCAGCTATGGGGGTAGCTATCTCGATGAACCTTTTCGGACATGGTATAGCTTTATCTAGTGATTATATTATTCAAGCAGCACCTAAACTCACTGCAGATGCAGCAGGTATACCAGTTGGCGAAGTAATATCTGCAAGTGTTCCACTTGTAATCACAATGAGTGTAGTGACTACTATTGCAGCATTTTATTTTCTTCGAAAAGATATTAAGGCAGGAGTTATATCCGATAAAAATGAAATTGAAGAAGTAACAGGCAATTCAGCAGCTTCAATGCTTATTTCTTCAAAAAAATTAAGGAGAATTCTAGCTTTGTCAATTGTTGTTCTTTTTGCTTTAGATATTATTATTATGTATGTTGCTAAATTGCAAGGCGGCGATGCTACAGCTCTTATTGGTGGAACTGCGATATTCATATTAAGCCTAGTTTCTATAATAATCTATAAAGAAAATTCCTTAGAAAAAGTTACTGATAATCTTGTTAGTGGTCTTCAATTTGGATTTAAAATATTTGGTGTTGTTATTCCAATAGCTGCCTTTTTCTATTTAGGTGATTCGGCTTTTACTGATATTTTCGGAAAAATACTTCCTGAAGGATCTCATGGTATAGTAAATGATTTAGGCGTTGCACTTGCCAATACTGTCCCAATCAACTCAATTGTTTCAGCTAGTACACTTACAGTTGTTGGTGCCATAACAGGGTTAGATGGTTCAGGTTTTTCAGGAATATCATTAGTAGGATCTATAGCTAAAATATTCGCAACTGCTATAGGCGGTGGAGTAGCAACCCTAACAGCCTTAGGGCAAATTGCTGGAATATGGGTAGGTGGAGGAACTATAATTCCTTGGGCACTAATACCAGTAGCTGCAATTTGTCGTGTAGATGCATTTGAACTTGCAAAGAAAAACCTTAAGCCAGTAGTTATAGGGTTAGCAGTTACTACTATAGTGGCAATGTTTATTATTTAGCATTTAAATAATATTACTAATATTCAAAAAGATTTAGGCGAAGGGTTTCTTCGCCTAAATCTTTTGCGCAATGACTAAGAAGATGCGGAAGCCAATTAAGGATCAAATCAAGCTACAAGTAAGAGAAAAATAAAAACGTGCAAAATAAATTTAGATAAATTTATTTATGGAAAAATAATTCGAAAATCCTTGGAAATTTTTCAAAAAATATACAAATAATACATACTATAATAAAATCAAAAGATACTTAAGGCTGTCGATAAATCGGCGGCTTTAATTTTATGAACGGAATACTAAGCTAATATTCATCAGTTCGTGAAATTGTTCATGAGAAAGCAACTGGTAAGGAAGCTTATGAGTTCTATTAGGATGCAATTAGCTCATGGATTTTGGTAGATATAAAACATCCCAATGATGATTTATATCATTATTTTTCAAATTAGTACAAAGTTTTACATAAGAGTGATATAATTTATGTTAAATAATATAACTAAACTTTAAATAATGATTACGATAATAATATTAGAATATATATTTAGTTTTAATTAAAGTTAAAATTACCACTACTATGAACAAGTTAAACATAATAATATTTTAAATTTTTTAATTATGAGAGGTGAGGAATATTGCTGAAAAAATTAGAATCATACATAAGGAAAAATAATGAAATAGTAGAGAAAGACTTAGAATTTTATCTAAATAATGATTATAAAATATCTCCATACTATGAAGCACTAAGAATATCAATTATATATGGAACTCTCGGAGCACTATGGATCCTACTATCTGATAGATTACTTGGAAAATTCATTACTAATATGGACATTTTGGTAGAAGTGGGAACATATAAAGGATGGATGTACGTTTTAATAACCACCATATTAATTTACTTATTGGTTTTAAAGAGGGTTATTCTAGTACAAAAATCTTTAAGAACAATAGCTAGTAATTTTGAAGAATTAAGTGCTAATAATGAAGAACTAATAGCATTAGAAGATGAACTAAGAAAGCAGTTTGAAGAATTAGAAAAACAAAATGATGCGCTTATTATAAGTGAGCAAAGATATGAATTAGCAGTTGAAGGTGCAGATTGCTGTATTTGGGATTGGGAAGTGGAAAAGGATAAATATTATTTTTCTACAAAGTGGAAAAATTATCTTGGATATGAGAATGACGAAGTAGAGAATACTTTTCAGGGATGGGTAAAGTTAATTCATCAGGAAGATAAAAATAATGTTATTTCTCAAATAAATGATTATATTCTATCTAATTCTAGTTCATATGAAAGTATATATAGGATGACATGCAAAAATGGAGAAGAAAAGTGGGTATTAAGCAAAGCCAAAGCAATAAGAAATTCTGATGGTAAAATTGTTAGAATGGCTGGATCACATACAGATATTACGGAACAAAAATTAATACAAAATCAACTTAATTCTTTAGCTTATAAAGATATGTTAACAGAATTACCTAATAGACTTTCATTTGAATTAAAGGTAAATGAGTTAATTAATACTGATAAAAAAAATGATTCAAATACAAAGTTTGCCTTACTCTATATGGATATAGATAATTTTAAGAACATAAATGATACGTTAGGACATGCGTCTGGAGATTTACTTTTAAAATATATTTCTAATATACTAAAGTATCAAGTAAAAACTCCAGATTTTGTAGCAAGATTAGGCGGAGATGAATTTGCTATTATTATGAAAGATGTAAAAGATAGGAAAGAAATTATTGACAAAACTCAAGAATTAATAAAATTATTGAGGAGACCATGGCTGATTGGTAAACAAGAGTTTTTTATTTCTCATAGTATAGGGATTGCAATTTATCCAGAAGACGGCAATGATCTATCTACCTTGCTCAAGAATTCAGATGTGGCAATGTATTTTGTAAAGAAAAATATGAAGGATAATTATTGTTTTTATCTGCCAGAAATTCAGGAAGAGAATTCAAAGAAAATAGAAATGATAAATGATTTAAGGCGTGCAATAGAAAATAAAGAATTTAATCTTTTTTATCAACCTATAATTAATTTAAATAGTGGAAAAATTATAGGAGTAGAAGCATTAATAAGGTGGTTTCATCCAATTAAGGGAATGATTTCTCCCATGGAATTTATACCGTTAGCTGAAGAAAATGCCTTGATACATGATATTGAAGAATGGATATTAGAAACAGCATTTATGCAGAAAAAACAATGGGAGAGTATGGGATATGCTGATATAAAGATGTCAATAAATATTTCAGGAAAAAGTGTTACAAGAGATGGATTTGTAAATGAGATTAAAGATTTGTTATCAAGAGTAAAAATTAAAAATAATATACAATTTGAAGTGACTGAAACGGCACTTATGAAAGATTTAGATACATCGATAAAAGTTCTAAGAGAGATAAAAGAAATGAATATAAAAATAGCATTAGATGATTTCGGTACAGGATATTCTTCATTAACTTATATTAAAAAGCTGCCTATAGATGTTGTTAAACTTGATAAAGATTTTATTAAAAACATATCAAAAATAGAAGAGGAAGAAGTAATTGTAGATTATGTGATAAAACTCACTCACCAATTAAATTTAAAAATTGTTGCAGAAGGTATCGAAACAAGAGAACACTTAGAATTTTTAAAATTAAATGGTTGTGATTATGGTCAAGGATATTTCTTTAGTAAACCTATTACCAAAGAAGAAATTGAGAAATTACTGAATATTGGATAAGAGTTATTTAACAAATGAAAGTTCTTTTAATATTCTAAATAAGTATAAAAGCAAAGGTTATACATTTCATAAATAAATGTGCAAAAAAAATAGATGGCTTGCCATCTGTTTTTCAATTTTAAGCAGTATTTTAATATATTAACTAATTCAATACGATTCCTCTTCTATCTTCTTCGGCTTTAATAAGTCTAACATTATAATCATCTATCTCATTTAGAGCAACATTTTTAGTAACAGGATTATACCAGCTCTGCGCATTAAAATATGTTCTAAATTGTTCTAAGCTAAATATATAGCAGTGTCTAGCATAAATTTCATTTCTAGCAATGCCTAATTCAAAATTATTTAAGTTTGAAACTTGTGATTGAGCTAGATAAGAACAATCATTGTTATAAAATACAAAACTTCCATGAGCAGTATTGGTTGGAATTGGGCATCTTATATATATTATTTCTTTCTTTTGGGGAGCTGTATCACTATTTATATTAACTGTTACATTTGGTTTATCACTAGTAGCTTGATTTTGCTTGTTTTTGATCTGACTTGTTTTGTCTTTGGAATTAGATTTATCATCAACACTTTTATCTTCAGTCTCGGTTGTTTTATCTGAAACATCTGATTTACTATTAGTATTCTGATATTGCCTAGTTTCTTTTTGAGGAGATTTGTCATCTGAATTAAAACTGATATTAATACCTCCGCAGCCTACAAGGATAAAAGCAATTACACTGCAAATGGTATAAGTTATTATTGACTTCTTCATAACTGTTCCTTATTAATCCTTTATTAACACTGTAACTAGAATATGTTTTAATTGTATTTTTGACTCATTCAATTGTATTGTAATAATTACTTATATTTGAATCAAAAGTTGCAGCAGATACTCCTAATGATGAGAAACTACCAATAGTTGTAGCAGCAATAACTGCTGTAATTATTTTTCTTAATGAATTCCTTATAGGTATAAGTTTTAATTGACAATTGACTTTTCTAGTGCTACAATTCATTTATTGATTGACCAATCAGAAAATGAATTCAGGTGGTGTTATATTAAATTGCAAAATACTAAATCAAGTAAAAGTAATGACAGAAAAGAAGATATTTTAACAGCCGCGGTCACTGTTTTTGCTCGTAAGGGTTACTATTTAGCGACAACTGCTGACATCGCTAAGAAAGCGTCAGTTTCTCAACCTCATGTATATAATTTTTTTAAGAATAAGGAAGAATTATTAATTGCTGCTCTTATTAGAGCATGGGATAATATTTTACAAGCTTTTGAAAATGAGCAGGGAGATTCTGAGGAAATTGAAAAACAATTCACAGTAGCCTACGAGAAATTGATGAGAAACCATGAGGATGAAATATTACTTCAAGTTCAAGCTTTAGCTATACGAGAAGAAAGAATTCAATCTGTAATGCAGGATGGATTTAGAAAAATTAAAACTTATGTAGCAACGCGTTTTAATGAATCTGACACAGATGATGTTAACAATAGGGTAATTAATTTTTTGGCCAGAGGAATGTTATGTAATATTTCTCTTTCATTAAATATGCCGGATCTAATGAAAGGGAAATAGGAAAATTTTTAGTATTAATATACTTATGACTAGTTCACTAGTCATAAAATTTTACGCAATTACTGATTGATTAATCAATAAAAAGTAATAAATTAATATAGAATTAAAATATATTATCTATACAAATAATTAGGAGGAGATTTTTATGAAACATATTATGTACGTTTTTAGCGGCACAGGTAATACATTGCATATTGCTAAACTTGTTAAAAATTCAATTATTGGTGATAAGGCAATAATCCAATCAAT
>Ga0209281_1000607_pt1 | contig 40467 bp, 37 predicted proteins | sample MedtruBG_FD_187514 | JGI IMG/M metagenome (GOLD analysis project Ga0209281, IMG submission 187514) | Root nodule microbial communities of legume samples collected from California, USA - Medicago truncatula BG (SPAdes) (version 2) | ecosystem: Host-associated > Plants > Roots > Nodule | place... | reverse complement strand
ATTTTTCTTTAAATTCATCATTTGAATCACCTCATAAAATAAATGCTAGATTTATTTTGTGCAGACTTATCGAATAATATAAATCTGCTTTAACAAACAATGAATTTTATTAATTAGAACATATATATTATAATTATAGTTAGTAGGAGATGTTAATAGTATGGGAAATGGAATTATTACAAAACATATATTGGCACAGGTTTTATTTTCACTTTGTGAAAATGAAAAATTTAGTAAGATAACCATTGAAAGAATTACAACAAAGGCTGGAATACATAGAAAGACTTTTTATTATCATTTTGAGGATAAGTATGCTTTATTGAAATGGTGTTATTGGGAAGATTCCCTAAAATATTTGGATCAGACACCCACTTCAGAAGATAATTGGACTGTTCAGGCAATCATGATGCTTAAACAGATAGAAGCGAGATATCAATTTTATAAAAATGCAATATACTGTGACGATAATACCTGGGGAAATTTCTTTACAGAGATATTTGAAAAGAATTTCTACAACTTGCTTTGCAGACTTGAACAAAAGCAAAACCTAGAAGCCACACATAAAGAGTTCTATGCAAGATTCTTTGCACACGGGTGGAATGGCATAATATCAGAATGGATTTTTGACAGAAAAGGACAAACTGCGGAACAAGTCATTTTAAAGCTGAAGCTGTTAGAAAAAGAAGGCATATTACTATCACCAAACTTAAATATATATAACTGTAACCTTAGATGAAATATATCCAAATTCGTAAAAGTGGATAATTCTACACCATATTTATAAAACTGTTCAAAGACAATAGCAATATTTTAGGTTATTCTTTTCCTATACTAAAAATTAAGGAGGAAAAGAAATGGAATTTTCAACAAAAGAAATTCGTGTGAATGGTTTGAACTTTAATGTATTAGATGAAGGGAAAGGGCAACCGGTTTTGCTCCTTCACGGTTATCCTGATTCACTTAAAGCTTGGAGAAAAGTCGTTCCATTGTTATTAGAAAAAGGATATCGTGTTATTGCATTTGACCAAAGAGGGTTTGGAGAAACAGATGCACCAGTAAGTGTAGAAGAATACCGTATAGAAAACATAGTTAACGATGTCGTTTCTATATTAGCTGCATTAAAAGTAAACTCAAAAATACGCTTAATTGGACATGATTGGGGTTCAAATATCGGATGGGCTTTTTCCATGGCCTACCCTCAGATGGTGGAATCTTACGTTGCAATTTCAGTTGGACATCCAATGAGTTATTTTAATGACGGTGGTTTTGAACAAACTAAAAAAGGTTGGTACATCATGGCAAGTTTATTTGAAGGCAGGGCAGAATCCATGTTTTCGGCAAATGATTGGGCACTGTTTAGAATGTTTTCGGATAATAATCCGGAAGCAGATGAAAACTGGATTCCAGATTTAGAAAGACCCGGACGATTTACTGCTGCTTTAAACTGGTATCGTGCAAATTTTGATCCCAAATATGCAGGACCAACGGAGAAGGAAGCTTCTGCACCTGTTAAAGTGCCTGTTTTAGGAATCTATGGTACTAATGATTTATATCTTAGTAAAGCGCAAATGGTGAATTCTGAAAAATATATTGCAGCAAAATTCTCTTATTATGAAATGGAGGGTGCTGGCCATTGGATTCAAATGGAGAGATCAGAGGAACTTGTACAAGCTGTTGAGGCATTCTACAAGTCTATATAAAAGAAAATCTACTTGAACTAAAAAAGCCTGCGAAAATCGTATATTTAGATTTTTGTAGGTTTCATAAGGATTAAAGTAAATGGAAAAGAAAAAGACATGATAGATAATAAGTTAGTCCTAAAAGATGATGAGGCTTTTCTTTTTTTCTGTTTTAGCAATAAGGCATATTCAAAAAAATAACAAGTCAGTATGCTAGTCTATTTTGTGTCCTGACCTACGGACAGTTAATAATCAATTAATTACAAAGTTTGATTTTAAGAGAAAATTTAATTTGAAAATAATAAAAAACCACATTTCATAGTGTAAAATTGATTTGCAAAGCTAATGTACATATGAAATGTGGTTTATTTATGATCAACAATCAAGAATATATTACTACAGAATTGAAAAGAACACTAGAAAAAATGATACATTTATCTTTAAAAAGATTGAATAATCTAATTGTAATAATTATTGGTATTATAGTTCCATTAAAATATAAAGCAAAATATTTCTATAATATAAAATTAACAGCTCAAAATTATATCTGTAATATGGTCGTTTGCAAAGCAATAGATGCGGAAGATATTTGGTTTATAGTAAATAATTTAGATTCCTCTCTTGCAATAAGAGAATATAAAAAAAGATTTCAAATTGAAGAAATGTTTAAAGATTTTAAAAGTGGTGGTTTCAATTTAGAATCTACTTGGAATATGAATATTCATTATATTAGAATTCCTTACTTATGTGTATGTATCGCATATTGTTGGATCATAACACTTGGAGTTTCTTTTAAATTTATGCAAAATAACTGTCTGTAGGTCAGGTTAAAGAAGTGACTGTTATGACAGATTCTATTAGAGAAATAGCAGAACAAACAAACTTGCTTGCATTAAATGTGGCGATTGAAGTAGCTAGAGCATAAGAAGCAGGAAAAGGTTTTGCAGTAGTGGCAGAGGAAGTAGTAAATTATGACGATTTAATTATTAGAATTAAGCGTGTTGAACCGTATCATAATTAAATGTGAAATTTACTAGAATTGAATAGTGAAATGGAGGTTAGGTGCGCCTCGCCTCCATCATGAAACCCACGAAAATATAGATATGACGAATATGAAAATAATTCTTAACCGATTGTTCTCAAAATGTTATTGTTAATATTATAAAGGAGTGAAGTTAATGGGACGAAGCAGGGAATTTGATGAAAATGTAGTTCTCCAGAAAGCAATGGAATTATTTTGGGAACAAGGCTATGAAAAGACATCTTTGAGTGATCTAGTAGAGCATATGGGAATCCATCGTAGAAGTTTATATGATACCTTCGGTGATTAGCATACATTATTTTTAAAAACGATAGATTGTTACGAAGAATTAATAAAAGACAAAGTACAAGTTGGGACTTTACACGCAGAAACGGCAAAACAAGCGATACAATTTATCTTTGATTTTATGATCGAAGGGTACGAGGACAGACCATGGGGTTGCTTAATTGTAAACTCAGCAACTGAGATGGCTCTTCGGGATAAAGAGGTAAAAGAAAAGACGGAAGAGGCATTTATACAAACAGAGCATCTTCTTGCGGATCTTGTTCGCAAAGGACAGGAAACAGGTGAATTTTCCTGTGATTATGATGCTGAAGTTTTGGGAGAAATCTTGCAAAATACTTTGCTTGGAATTCGTGTACTTTTAAGAACCTCAGCAAGTAAAGAAAAAATGCATCGTATAGCGAATTTTTTCTTGGATCTGTTGAATAAATAATTTTTTTTACACTAATTAGAATGAGCGTTCTTAAAAAATATATTCTTTTAAAATCCCGTTACACAATAAAGGGTTTGGAACAGGATCGCTTTGAGATTGTGCAAGGCCAGAGCAGTATGCTGAAATTTATGAGTCGGGTTGCACCTAAGTTTATTTTAAAACTAATTAGTAAACGTGTTGATAAAATGCTGATTCAAACCAAGAGCTAACTGTATGAAAGGTTGGTACATTAAAATCTTTGGGTTTAAAAAACATTTAACTCAGGATGTGTTAGTCAGATGTGATTACCATAAATAAAATTATTTAATATATTTAAAAATAAATTATTAATAAAAGGAGCGAGTTTAATGAAAACAGCATTTGACCAAACAAAATTAGCAGGAAATAAGGTATTTGAGCCATTTGAATTGGCAGGTATAACATTTCCTAACCGAATTGTTAGATCGGCAACTTTTGAAGGAGTGAGTGATGAAAATGGCAAGCCTAAAGAGCAATTACTTAAAAAGTACGAAGCATTAGTTAAAGGAGGGGTTGGTGGAATTATTACTGGCTTTATTGGAGTGGATCAGCAAGGAAAGGCTTCAGATAATATGTCTATGATTAATAAAGCTGAAAATATTGAGACCTTCAAAGAATTAACGAAGAGAATGCATGAAATGGGAACCCCAATTATTGCACAACTTAATCATTGTGGTGGTCAGTAAAAAGAAGAAAGTGCACATATGCCAGTTGTTGCACCTTCTAAAATATCTGACTATAAAGCAAAAGAAATGACTAAAACTGAAATTTTAGAAGTAATAGAAGCGTTTGTTCAAGGAATAAAAAATGCAAAAGAGGCAGGTTTTGATGGTGTACAAATTCATATGGCACATGGATACTTACTTTCAGAATTTGTATCGCCAAGAATGAATAGGAGAAAAGATGAATGGGGATGAAGTACAGAAAACAGATTTAGAATTCTTAAAATGATATTTGAAAAAGCTAGAAAGGAAGTTAGCAATTATCCAATGATTGTAAAATTAAATGGATATGAAACATTAAAAAATGGTATGGCAGTTGAAGAGTCTGTAAAAATTGCTAAACTATTAGAGCAGGTGGGATGTGACGGAATTGAAGTTTCAAATGGAACATTAAAAGCTGGGATGGCAACAATGCGTGGGCAGGTACCATGGAAAATGATAGTAGCTCAAAATGAGAAGTTAAATAAAATGCCAGAATTCATGAAAAATTTCGTTGATATAGTTGCAAAGAAAACAGTACCACAACCTCAGCCGAAAAACTTATATAATTTGGAAGCAGCCATGTCAATCAAGAAAGCTGTAAATATTCCAGTTATTCTAGTAGGAGGAATAACGAAATTAGAAGAAATAGAAGACTTAATTAATAATGATAAATTTGATGCGATTTCCAAGTCAAGGCCATTTATAATCGAATCAGATTTAGTAAATAAATTCAAAACAGGAAAACAGACACAGTCAAAATGTATACAATGCAATTTCTGTATAGTCGCCGTGGAAAAGGGACCGCTTAAATGCTATTACGGGAATGTTCCAGTAAGCAAGTCTTAGCATTTACTAGATAATTGATTTTTCATATTATTGATGATTGTAATAATGGAAATATAAAGATCCGTGAAATGGCTCAATCAATTTAAAATGGAACATGCCTTGTTAATCAAGAAAACTAAGGAGGCGATAATCAGATGTGATACCTCCACATAAAAGTATTTGACATGTTTAAAAATAAAAAATCAATGAGAAGTAGCGAGTTTAATAAAAACATTATTTGACCAAACACAATTAAAAGGAATGAAGCTGAAAAACAGATTTGTCCGTTCAGAAACCCATGATGAGACGGCAGATGAGCAAGGGCATATGGAAATTTACAATGATTATTTTAACAGATATTATAAATCAAACAAAAATTGAATATATTCGTATTATATATGAGTACAAAAATTAGCAAGGAGTGAATAAAAATGTGTTTAATAACTGTAAATGAAGAAAATGTATAAAATGTGGATTGTGTGTGGAGGAATGTCCATTAGCAGTATTAAAGCTAGAAGCCGCTGGTCCAAAAGAAGTCAATCCTGATGCATGTTTTGCCTGTGGACATTGTGTAGCTATATGCCCAAGAGAAGCTATAGATAATAAGAAATCACCATTAGCTATGCAAAGTGAGATAGAAGAAGTCCCTAAATTAAGTCCGGAAGAAGCAAAGAATTTTATTCGAGCACGACGATCTATTCGTTCTTATAAGAATACACCAGTTGAAAGAGAAACGTTAATGCAGCTTATTGATGTTGCTCATTTAGCTCCAACTGCCAGTAATTCACAAGGTATATCTTATCTAATAATAGATGATAAAAAAACAATTGAATTAGCAGTTGAGGAATGTATTAACTGGTTTGAGACTGATGCAACTTGGAGTAAGATGCTGGCTGGCATGATTAAGGGCTACAGAGAAAATAAAGTTGATACTATTTTAAGAGATGCACCTAGTATAATTTTAACTTTAGCTGCTGATGATTTTTATAATGGTAGAGAAAATTCTATGATTTCATTATCGTATCTTGAATTATATGCTCCATCTCTTGGACTTGGATCATGCTGGGCAGGAGTATTTGAGATTTGTGCTCGTAGTGATAATTCACCAATGTACAAGATTTTTAATATTCCAGAAAAAAAGAAAATAACAGGAGCTGTAATGGTAGGATATCCTAAGTATAGCTATAAAAAATTTACAGAAAGACAATCATTATCTGCTTCATTTTATGAAAATTAAATGATTAAATGGATCAAAGTAACATAGATGAATTTAATCAAGAACAGCAAGAAATAAAATCTAGAAAATATAATTAGAATTTATGATTCTTAATTATATTGGTAAATACTGTATGATATAATATATAGCGCAGATAATAAAATAAGAGAAAAGGAGGATAAATATTTGAGTCGAACATTGGTAATTTATTGTCATCCATATGAGAAGAGTTTTAACCATGCAATATTTCAAACGGTTGTTAAACATCTTGAAGATAAAAAACAAGATGTAGAAATAATTGATTTGTATAAAGATAAATTTGATCCATGTTATTCCAAAGAAGAATTAGCTCTTTTTAAACATGGAAAAACATTAGATCCATTAGTAGAAAAGTATCAAAAATCTATTAAGAATGCAGAAAAATAATTATTATTGCACCAGTATGGTGGAATGATGTTCCAGCAATTCTTAAAGGTTTTATAGATAAAGTTATGAAAATGGATTTTGCATATGAAGTTACGAAAACTGGTGTGAAGGGGCGTTTAACGCATGTACAAGAAGCAGTAGTTATTACGACTTCTACTTCACCAACATGGTACTTACGATGGGTTATTGGAAATCCTATTGGTAAGATCTTTGTAAATAGAACTTTAAAACAGTTAGGTTTCCAAAAACGTAAATGGATTCACTTTGGAGGTGTAACCAATTCTCAGCCAAGTCAAAGAGAAAAGTTCTTACAAGATATTATCCACAAAATTTAATAGTTAATTGTAATGTTTAAAAAGGGAGATTATGAAAAAATCTCCCTTTTTGAGTTATGCAGAAAGGCCAACTATTAAAAGTTAAGTAGTTTATATTAATAGTTGTTCTGCACAGCCTGCCTTTTGTTGATTCAAGACATTAAGCCTTATTGAATTTTCTGTATTCAGAAGGTGAGACGGAAAGCTCTTTTTTTAATATTTTTGAAAAAGCTAGTTGATCATCAAAGCCTAAAGAATTAGCTATGATAGAAATAGGTAATTCTGTAGTCGTTAATAATTTACAGGCTTTTTTCAATTTTAATTCAATAAGGTATCTTTTAGGCGATAACTCATATTTTTGGCTGAAAATTTTAGCTAGGTAGTTAGGATGTATTCCAAATGTTCTGGCGATATCTACAATTTTTATTTTTTCAGGATAATTTATATCCATAAAAAATTTAATTTCGTCGGCTAGTGAGTTTTTAAAACCAAAATCTTCATTAAAATTTAAATCTTCATATAACGAAGACATAATATCAAATAAGATACTATTAGCTTTAAAATAATTACTTGTTGAAGAACCTTGCAACTCAATTATTTTGAATATGTTTTCTTTGTACTTATTAATATCCAAGTTATGAAAAACATAAATTTCGTTGGTAGAGTTCATAAGTTGATAAGTATACATTTGAGAATTAATTCCTAAAAAACCAATCCAAACATAGTGCCAAGGATTTTCTGAATCTGCTTCGTAATATGCCACTTTATTAGAAGGGATAATAAATGCATCTCCTTCAGAAACTGTAAATACATGGTCGTTGATATGTAACTTTCCCCTTCCACTGAGAATAAAATGAATGAGTTGATAAGATCTACATATAGGACCATAATTATATTTTGGTTCACACTCCTCGAAACCGGCACAATAAAAAGCAAAGTCTGATAATGATTTAAACAATAAGGTATGATTAGTTTCTTTATATTCTTTCATAATTTAATATTAACATATAGCGATTAAAAAGTTAAGGCTATATAAGATAAAAAAAGTTATTAAAAAAAGTAGAAAGATTAGATTTTTCCATATTCCTGTTCTTTTTATCTATAGAATTTAGGTGTTAAATGATGTTAATATAGGTATGAAAACGTTTGATGGTTATAACCTCTCACAAATTATTGTTTAAAGAAAGGGTGATTCAATATTTATATTACAAAAAAACAATTCTATCATTTAGAACCCTACAAGGGTTTGATGAATGATCCTAATGGATTAGTGTATTTTAGTGGTCTGTATCATGTTTTCTTTCAGTGGAATAGAGTTGAATTAAATCATTCGTATAAAGAATGGGGACTATTTACTTCTGAGAATATGATATCCTGGAATTTCTTTGGGAGTGCGTTGCTACCAGATCAATATTATGATTTTCATGGTGTATATTCAGGTAGTGGGTATGAAATCAATAATCAATTGTATTTATTTTATACTGGTAATAGTAGATTTGATGGAGAAAGAAAAAGTTATCAATGTTTAGCTATTTCGGAAGATGGCAAGAGATATCTAAAGAAAGGTCCTATTTTAACTACACCAAAAGAATATACTGAACATTTTAGAGATCCCAAGGTATTCAAGGGAAAAGAAACTCCTTTTTTTATGGTAATAGGAGGACAGTTACGTAATGGATGTGGTGCCATTGCACTTTGTCGTTCCAAAGATGGTGTTAATTGGGAATACGTAAATAAGTTAGCAATTTCTAATTCATGTCAAATGATTGAATGTCCTGATTTGTTCAATGTTGACGGAACTGATGTTTTAATATATTGCCCGCAGAAAAGGGATAATAAAAAAGATGAAAATCTTTCAAGTTTTGCAGCATATAAATTTGGGAAATTCAATGAAGCTGATGGAATATTTGATTCAAGCAATTTAGATTCTAATTTTAAATTGCTGAATTATGGATTTGATTTTTATGCACCACAGACATTCAAAGACAAAGATGGTAGGAGATTGATGATAGCTTGGATGTCTAATATGAATGGACAACAAGAAAAAAAATATTCTGAAAACGAGAAGAGTTTACATTGCATGACTATTCCTAGAGAACTTAGTATTATAAGTAATACTCTATATCAAAGACCAATTACAGAAATGTATGAATTATTAGGAAAAGAATTATTAATGGAAATTAAGGATACAAATATTGTTTTATATCCTGAAAAAAGATCATTGTATCTAAGATCGTATAAATTGAAGATACGAGATAGAATGTTAATAAATTTCTTTAATAATGAATTTATTTTCAGTTATGATAATTCTAATCAATTGTCAAAAGTTTCAAGATTAGATTGGGTTAAAAATGAATATGAACACAAATGTTATGACTTTGGGTACGTCACAGAAATAGAAATATGGATTGATAGTTCAAGTGTTGAGATTTTTATTAATAAAGGTGAATTTTCACTATCTTCGAGAATTTATCCGATGATGGATAAGTTAACAATATCAATTGAAGGACTTAATCAATCTTCTAAAGTTCAAGCAAATGAAATTAGAGCTATTAAAATGAATGGAGGAGAATAAAAATGAACGATAAAGAATTAGCAATGAAAATTATCGAAGAAGTTGGTGGTAAGGAAAATATTGTGTCCGTGCAACATTGTGCTACCAGATTGAGAATAGTTATTACTGACAAAGAAAAAATTGATATTAAGAAAGTAGAGGAATTAGATAAGGTAAAAGGTTCTTTCTTCAACTCTGGGCAATATCAAATTATTTTAGGTACTGGCTTAGTTAATAGAGTATATAATGAAGTGATTGAACTGGTAGGAGATACAGAAAAAACTAATAAATCAGAAAAAGAGTCAAGAAGATATGGCAATACATTTCAACGTGCAATAAGAATGTTTTCTGATGTATTTGTACCAATTATTCCTGTTCTTGTTGCGACAGGATTGTTTATGGGAGTGAGAGGACTCTTAACCCAAGAAGCAGTTTTAAATGCTTTTGGTTTAACAACCAATAGCATTCCACAACAATTTATAATTTTAACTCAAATATTAACAGATACAGCTTTTGCATTTTTACCTGCATTAATTTGTTGGTCTGCATTTAAAAACTTTGGAGGTAGTCCTGTTATTGGGATAGTATTAGGATTAATGCTAGTTAGTCCTAGTCTTCCAAATGCATATGCTGTTGGGCAAAATGCAGCTGAGCCATTAGTGTTCTTTAATTTTATTAAGGTATCTGGATATCAAGGATCAGTTTTACCAGCATTTTTTACAGGTTTAGTTGCTGCAAAATTTGAAAAAACTATTCGTAAACGTATCCCAGATGCAATTGATTTAATTGTAACTCCACTTTTGACATTATTAATTGGAATGATCCTTGCTTTATTTGTATTAGGTCCAATCCTTCACTATGTTGAAATTGGTGTACTTAGCCTTGTAAAAAATTTATTATTCTTACCATTTGGTTTAGGTGGATTGATTTATGGAAGCTTTGGTCAATTATTAGGTATTTTTGGCATACATCATATTTTAAACTTCTTGGAAATCAGTATGTTAGCACAAGATGGATGGAATTATCTCAACCCAATTGGAACTTGTGGAAATGTTGCTCAAGCAGGTGCGGTTTTAGCTGTAGGAATAAAATCATTTTCAGCAAAAACTAAACAAGTTGCTTTTCCTTCTTGTTTATCAGCACTTTTAGGAATAACAGAACCAGCAGTTTTTGGAGTTAACTTAAAATTTATTAAACCGTTTATTATGTCAATGATCGGTGGAGGGGTAGGTGGTTTCCTAGCTTCAATTTTCCACTTAAAAGCTACTGGAATGTCTATTACAGGAATACCTGGAACATTGCTATACTTAAATTCACAATTACCTTTATATATATTAGTGAATGTTGTATCTTTTGCAGTTGCATTTATATTGACTTACTTCATTGGATTTAATAAGGAAATGGAGAATAAATAACAAATGAGCATTAATTTTGAAAAAAACGGCTTAATAGCGCATATAAAAAATAGTTCTATTAGTTATATTCTTGAAGTAATTGATGATAAATATCTTATTAATAGATATTTTGGTAAAACAATAAGAGAATATAGAGAAACTAATACTTTCCAATATTTTAAACGAGGATATAATACACAGCATATAAGTAGTATTGAACATTTATCTTTTGATGATTTTCCATTTGAATATCCTGCAAGAGGTCATGGAGATTATAGAATACCTGCTATTTCTATTACTCCATCAACAGGGATAGATTTCATTGATTTAACATTTAAAGAATGGAGAATTTTAAAGGAAAAACCAAAGATAAGCGGATTGCCTAGTACATTTTCAGAAGAGGGAGAAACAGAAACTCTAGAGATAATATGTGAGGATGTTTCATCAGGGATTAGAGTATATATGTATTATTCAATATTTGATAATCTAGGGATAATTGTTAGGCATCAGAAAATAGAGAATTTTGGTATACAAAAGGTAACCATTAATAGTGCTAAAAGTTTATCTTTAGAATTGCCTGCGAAAGATTATGATTTCTTATCATTGTATGGAACTCATGCTAAAGAAGCTAACGTCAGTAGATTTGCCCTTCATAGAGGAATTCAAAAAATTGAAAGTGCACGAGGAGCAAGTAGTCCACAACATCAACCATTCTTTGCACTATTATCTCCAGATACATGCGAAGAATCAGGTGAAGTATACGGGTTTCACTTAATATATAGTGGAAGCTTCTCTGCTGAAGTGGAAAAAGATCAATTTGGCAATGTAAGAGCTCAAATGGGTTTAAACCCAGATAATTTTAAGTGGTCATTAGAGAGTGGTGAAATATTTGAGACACCAGAAGTAGTAATAAACTATAGCAATAATGGTTTGAATGGTATGAGTCAAAATTTTCATAAATTATATAAAAGTCATTTGATTCCAAAAAAAATTATGAATCAAGAACGCCCTATCTTATTAAATTCTTGGGAGTCCATGTATTATGATGTCACACTTGATAAAATTGAACAACAATCAAATATTGCACAAGAATTAGGTATAGAACTATTTGTGTTAGATGATGGTTGGTTTCGATTGAGTAATAGCAGCAAGACCTCTATGGGAGATTGGAAATGCAATGAGAAAAAATTACCAGGTGGTATAAATAAAGTTGCCGAAATAATTCATAAAAAAGGCTTGAAATTCGGTCTGTGGTTTGAACCAGAAATGATTTCTAAGGCTAGTAATTTATATTCTGAGCATCCTGAATGGGCATTGCAAATCCCAAACTATCCTATGATAGAGGGAAGAAATCAATATGTGTTAGATTTGTCAAGGAAAGATGTGCAGGAATATATAATTAATATATTTCATGAGTATTTAAAAGATGGAAAAATAGAATATATAAAATGGGATATGAATAGACCTCTAACTGAAGTAAATTCATTAGAATTAGATTTCGGTAGAAAAAGCGAAATTTGGCATCGCTATGTATTAGGGTTATATTATGTACTTGAAACAATCATTTCTACATATCCCAATGTATTATTTGAAGGATGTTCGAGTGGTGGTGCTCGTTTTGATCCAGGTATGTTATATTATACTCCTCAAATCTGGACTAGTGACAATACTGATGCATTTGATAGAACTATTATTCAATCAGGATATAGCTTATTATATCCACCTATTGCAATGGGGGCACATGTTAGTATTACGCCTAACCATCAAACTGGCAGAATAACTTCAATGAATACTAGATATCAAGTAGCTCGCTTATTTAATCTTGGATATGAATTAGATTTATCAAAATGTCAGGATTATGAAATAAAAGAAATAGCTGAGCAAATAGCTGAAAGTAAAAGAAATAAAAAATTGATACAATATGGTGATTTTTTTAGACATGATGTCCAAAATGATAATTATAGTATGTGGTCTACTGTTAATTCAGATAAAACTGAAGCTATAGTGATAATTTTTCAAAAATTTCATAATCCAATAAAAAGTCACTGTCTATTTAAGTTGAATTATTTAAATTCTGATTTTGATTATTGTGAAAAGAATACTGGTAAAATTTATGGGGGTGATGAACTCATGAGTGTTGGCCTATCTATTCCACTGATTAAAAGTGATTTTCATGCATTCGCATTTCATTTCGAAAAGATTAGTTGAAATGAAAGATATCAAAATCTTAAGGTATATTAGCCTTAATTAATAAAAGTAAGAACAAAGATGTATATAAAGCATCTTTGTTCTTACTTTTGATGAAGTTTATTTAACTATAAATATCTAAAATTCTAAAATCATATCATACCATTCAGCACCACCACGTACTGATTTCGATATACCCTTATTAACATAACCAAACTTTTCATAATAGTGAATAACTTTCTCCTTACAAGTAAGAATAAGACCTTTACGGCCAGCAAAATTTGATCCATCTATCATGTAGTTCATTAACTGTGCTGCAACTCCATGATTACGATAATCTGGTATTACATCAAGTCCAAAAATAGTTTGGTAATCTCCATCTGGAATATGTAGTGTAGAATCTTCATATAGTTCATCATAGATAACAGTTTCATTAATGATGCAACCATTGATAAATCCAATAATTTTCCCATCTATTTCGGCTACAAAAAAACTTTTTAAAAATGTATTAATACGTTGTTCTAATGATTCTTTTGTAGCTGCTTCTGCCACTGGAAAACAGATTAGTTCTACTTTTGATATTGAATCTAAATCTTCTATAGATGCTTGTCTAATTGTAATATTCATTATAATATTCCTTTCACGAAAAATATAAATATTCTTAATAATTTTTTATAAGTGTAAAAGCACTTTTTAGATCAATTATAGCACACAACTCAAAATATCATATATAAAAGCATCCGGGAAATTTCATTTGAATTATAATTAATAACATTTATTTACAGAGTATAGCATCCATAAAATAAAGTGGATTTTTGCTGAAAGTGGAGAGTATACCTATGACGTGGTCTTTTAATTAGATATTATAGTTATTATATGGTAAAATAAATTATTAAAAACATAGATAGTTATTTAAAATAGACTATTCAATACAAGGGATAAATGTAGAAAGTTCTTGGATTTGTGCAGACAAAGAAGGTCAGGGAAGTCTTAGTTCTAATTGGAGTTAATATCAATAGGGGATTTTTATGAAATAGAAGGTGCAGATTAAATTTCATTTTTACAATTGGAAGGTTTGAATTTTATAAGTATTCATGCATATAGTTGGATATTCAATTATCATGTAACAATAATTAATTAGGTGAGTTTAAGGCTGTTAAAGAAGTAAGAATGAATATAAATAAAGGAGAATTAAATTATGATTATATTAGTAGGTGGGATTAGTAGTACTGGAAAAACATTAATGTCTCAAAATTTGCTTGAAAAATATAAAATACCTTATTTTTCAATTGATCATTTAAAAATGGGATTGTTTAGAGGTGATAGTAATTGTGGTTTTACTCCAATGGATAGTAACGAAGTGATAGGGGAAAAATTATGGCCAATAATTAAAGGGATTATAATGACCAATATTGAAAATAACCAAAGTATAATTATAGAAGGTTGTTATCTATTACCTAACTGTGTTAAAGATTTTAAAAGAGAATATTTAGATCAAATTATATCTGTATTCATAGGCTTTTCAACTAATTATATAAAAGAAAATTTTGCGTCGAAGATTATCAAACATAGGAATGCTATAGAGACTCGTAACTATGAAGAAGAAAGACCGATCACTCAATTTATTAATGAACATGATAAGCTAAGAAAGAAATGTATAGAAAATGGTGTTGAACATTTTGAGATTAACAGTGATTATGAAAAAGAAATAGAAAGAGTTTATGATTTTATAGAAAATAGCGTAATTAAAATGAATATAGGATAATTTATAGGTCTATTAAATTTAATATAACAAAATAAATCTGTAAGTAGAAAGAGAGAATAAAAGTGGAAAACTTCAAATTTAAGGGGATTTATAAAAATGAAAATCAAATTTTACGTGGAGAATTACCGAAAAATGCGGTGAAATTTAATGAATCCAATAATATGCGTCAACTTAACTTATCAGTACTTTTAGTAACTATTTTCATAGTAATAATTTCTTTGATGATTTTAATACATAAAGAATTAATTTTTGAACCCAATCCTTTTGAAAAGCTAATTATTATAGAAATAGTATCAATTTTTATTGGTCTAGTATTATCGTTTTTAAACTATTTTGTAGCAATGCAAATACTTTATACTAAAAAATCTGAGAAGGAAGTATGGATATATCTTAAATACTTAACAATTTTTATATATTGTAATGAACCTATTTCAAGGAATAGATTTATTATAGTAAATTTATTACCAGCAACAATTTCAGGATTTTTTCCTTTTATATTATGGAATATAGGTGTGTTTGATTTTAATTCATATTTATCTATATTTATTATGCTTTTTTCATTGGCGAATATACTATTTAATATTGGATTATTAATAAAATCTTTTACAGCTATAAAGCAAGCACCTAAAAATTCAACAATAAGAAATCATGGGTTTAATTCATACTGGTATTAAAGTTTTTTGTAAATTAAAATAAAGTTAAATTTGCATTAGAGCATGATAAGGATAATATGTAAAAATTGTAGTATAATGAGGATAGACTATGAGAGTAGATAGTTTATATGGTATAAAGATTAATAACTAGTATTTTCTTTTGGAAATAAATGGTAGTTTGTAGCATTTGCACGCCTTAGGTGTGATTTCTAATAAAAAATACACATAAAGAATAGTAAAATGGCTCAAATCATAGTACAATTTGAGCCATCTTCCTATTTGTTAGTATAATCCAGAACTTATAAGCCTCTTTTTAATTTGAGGTCCAATCAATGATGCAATTACCATTTTTGCTATGTCTCCAGGAATAAATGGAAGAACACCAACTGTTAAGGATGCATTAAATGTTAGATTTGCCTGATAAGCTAGCCATGCTGTTCCAAATATATATGTAGCAATTGTACCTAGTATCATTCCTAAGAAACACATATAAATTTTGCTTGAAAATTTGTCAATAAAAATACCACTAATAAATGCCATGAAAATAAATCCAATTAAATATCCACCTGTTGGTCCAAATAATTTAGTAAATCCTCCGGAAAATCCTGAAAAGACTGGTAATCCTATAAGGCCTATGAAAAGATAAACTATATAACTAAGAGTTGCTCTTTTCCGTCCTAGTACATATACTGCAAAATAAATTACAAGATTAGTTAATGAAATTGGTACTATTCCAATAGGTAGTGATAGTGGTCCTAATATACAAGTAACCGCGGCTATAACTCCAATCAATGTTAATTCACGAGTATTAATTTTTTTTATTTTTTCCATAATTGATTCTCCTTCTATTTTTGAATATCAAAACCAAGCTTTGTAAGCATAATTTTATCTTGCTCAGTGTTATTTCCTACAGTGGTTAACATATCACCAGTAATTGTTGCATTGGCACCCGATTGGAAAATTTTTGTGCCTCCATCTGCAAAATAGTTTCTGCCAGCTGCCATACGAATATAAGCAGTTGGATTTAAGTAACGAAAAATTGCTATTGTCCTTAAAATGTCCTCATGACATATTCTTTCTAAATTGCCAAATGGAGTACCTTTTATTGGCATTAATACATTGATTGGTATTGATACAATTCCAAGTTCTGATAAACTAATAGCCATATCAATTCTATCTTCCCATGTTTCACCCATTCCTATAATTCCACCTGAACAAACATTAAGTCCTACCTTCTGAGCAAGTTTAATTTCTTTGATTTTGTCTTCATATGAATGTGTAGTGCAGATATTATGAAAGTTTTTTTTAGAAGTTTCAATATTTTCATGATACATTGTAATTCCAGCTTCCTTTAAGCGTATAAATTTTTCTTCTGTCAAAAAACCATGTGATGCACATAAGTTAACTTCACATTCTTCATGCATCTTTTTATAGGCTTCTATTGCTTTATCAAAATCAGTGCCAGTTAATGATCTTCCAGCTGTAACAATAGAGTAACGATGTACGCCGTTTGCCTCATTTTTTTTACAATCTTCTAAAATTACATCTGGATCTAAAAAAGCATATTCTTTAATTCCAGTATTATGGTGAGCAGACTGAGCACAGAATTTACAGTTTTCACTACATTTTCCGCTACGACCATTAATAATTGTACAAAGGTCTACTTTTTGTCCACATAATTTTTCACGAATTTTATTGGCTCCTGCACAAAGTTCTTTTAATTTTATAGTTAATAGAAATTCTAAATTATCATTTCTTGTCAAACGCTTTCCAGATATAATTTCTTCAGTTAGTTTGTCCATATTAGCTCACCTCCATGTAAAGTAGTAAAAATAAACTTTAATTTAGTATATAATTTATAGCATTGATTGTCAATTTGGAATTATATTTTGGTTTACAATCAAATTGTTTAAAGATTATATTATGAAGCAATTTAAGATACTTTATTACAACTTAAAAGTTACATGGCAAATTAGCAATCTTAACTTTACAGGTCTCGAAAGTATCTTAAAATAATTACAGAATAAAAAGAGGGAAGTAAATTAGAATTGAATAAACAGTACAAAAAACATAAAAAAGAAGAACGGAAATTGAATAAGAAGACTAGAAAAGTAGCTAAAGGAAGATAGGAAAAGAAGCAGGAAAAAATTCGAAATATAAAAATGAGTATGATGAGTAGAGCAAGAGAAGGTGTTATCACTTGCTACGGAGACGGTAACCATACCATAAATTACGTAGACTTTTTATGTTGAATTATTGAGATCTTAAGTCACTACAATAAAACCCTTAGGATTAATTCTGATATTTTTTGTTTTTGCTTAAATAGCAGATAGAATTATTAATATATCAAAAGCTTATAGTAAAGGGCTTCAATTATAGGCGAGAGACAATCCTATATTTTTTGATAATGAATTAAAGACTTCGGGTAAAATTTATGCGAAGTTTTTTTGTTTGAATATAACTTGACAGAAAATATTTATAAGATTACAATTTAATTCGTAAGCGAAATATTCGAAATCGAAATATTCGTAAGCGAAATATATTTTAGGGTGGAGATAAAATGGATACAATAAATGAGAGTATAGAAGTTGCAAAGCTTTTACAAGATGTAATGCATTTATTTAAACAGAATATGAAAAAGTTACTTGGTGATGCAGGAATATCTGCGCCACAAGGTATGGTTATTGGACTTTTGAGTAAGAATAAGAAAATGAAGATCACAGAACTTAGTAGCAAGCTTTGTTTATCAAACAGTACTGTATCTGGCATCATAGATAGGCTTGAAGCACAGGAAATGGTAGTAAGAGAAAGAAGCAAAGAGGACAAAAGAGTAGTTTATGTAAGTATATCTCCAAACTTTGAAGATATACATAAAGTCTTTCATAAACAAATCGAAAAAAATGTTCAAAATATAATTAATCAAGGTAGCCCGGAAGAACTTCAAAAAATATCTGAAGGCTTAATTACACTTAAAAAGCTTTTAAGTTCTCAGCAAGACTAAAACAATAACAAAGATAGGGGATGATTTTAAATGTTTAAATTGTTTAGGTTTCTTAAAGAATACACTTTACAAATAGTTGTAATAGTTTTATTAATTTTTACTCAAGTTCTTGCAAATTTGTATTTACCAACTTTGATGGCGGATATAATTAATAAAGGTATAGTACAAAAGGATGTAATTCAAACTATTTCATTTTTGGGTTTTACTGGTTCTTACCAAGGGGTTGATTATATTCTTAGAACTGGTGCAATCATGTTGCTAATTTCAGCAGGTGGCGCTATTTGTTCAATTATATCTACTTTCTTCTCATCAAGAACCGCTGTGGGCTTTGGTAGGATTATTCGTAATAAATTATTTACTAAAGTTGAAGGTTTTTCATTACATGAGTTTGATAAAATTGGTACTGCTACACTTATAACAAGAACTACAAATGATGTTACTCAAATTCAAGCTGTAACTGTAATGATTTTTTCTATTATGCTTTTTGCACCGTTAACAGGTCTTGGTGGTATTTTTATGGCTTTAAGAGAAGATGCACCTTTAACTTGGATTTTTGCAATAATAATTCCACTTCTTGGAATTATCATTGGATTAACTCTTAAATCTGCTATGCCATTATTTAAATTAATGCAAGTAAAAATAGACAAATTGAATCTTGTATTACGTGAAGGACTTACTGGTATTAGAGTAATACGTGCTTTTAATCGTATAGATACCGAAAAAGTTAGATTTGATGCTGCAAGCACTGATCTTATGGATAATGCTATAAAAGTAAATAAGATTATGGCCTTTTTAATGCCAATTATGATGTTAATTATGAATGTTACAACAGTTGCTATTATCTGGTTTGGTGGAATACGAATAGATGAAGGTAAAATGCAAATTGGTTCCTTAATAGCATTTATTCAATATGGAATGCAAATTTTATTTGGTTTCTTAATGCTTTCTATGGTATTTATAATGATACCAAGAGCTCAAGCTTCTGCAATAAGAATAAATGAAGTATTAGACATGGACTCAGAAATGTTAGATCCACAAAATACTATACTTGCTGATAAAGAAAGTGGTTATGTTGAATTTAAGAATGTCAGTTTTAGTTACCCTGGTGCAGACCATGCCGCTATTAATAACATAACCTTTAGTGCGAAGCCTGGTGAAATAACTGCTATTATTGGTGGTACAGGTTCAGGCAAATCTACTCTAGTAAATTTAATACCACGTTTTTATGATACAACTACTGGCTCAGTACTTGTAGATGGTGTAGATGTAAAAGAAATGAGTCAAGAAAATCTTAGAGCTAAAATAGGTTTTGTTCCTCAAAAGACTGTATTATTCTCAGGAACCATTGCTGATAATATTAAATATGGTAAGGACAATGCTACTATTGAAGAAATTCAGCATGCAGCTAATGTAGCACAAGCTACAGATTTTATTAATGGAATGACAGAAGGCTATGAACATGTTATTGCTCAAGGAGGTACAAATGTTTCCGGAGGACAAAAACAACGTTTATCTATAGCACGTGCTTTAGTTCGAAAACCTGAAATATATATTTTTGATGATAGTTTTTCAGCACTTGACTTTAAAACTGATGCAAAACTTCGTGCTGCACTAAAAAGTGAAACTGCAAAAGCTACAGTACTTATTATTGCTCAAAGAGTTGCAACAGTTATGGATGCAGATAGAATAATCGTTTTAGATGAAGGCTGTATTGCAGGCATGGGAACTCATAAAGAACTTTTAACTAACTGCAAAGTTTATCATGAAATTGTATCTTCACAGCTTTCAGAGGAGGAATTAGCATGAGTGAAAATAAAAATGTAAATAAATCAAAAGGTGACATGGGAGGTCCAGGTGGTGGACCAATGGGTTCCTTTGCACGTGGTCCAGTGGCAAAAGCAAAGGACTTTAAAGGGACTTTAAAAAGACTTTTAAACTATTTAAAGCCACAAAGAATTAGTTTTATTTTAGTGTTTGTATTTGCAATCTTCAGCACTATTTTTACAATAGTAGGACCTAAGATTTCTGGATGGGCAATAACTAGATTAGTTGAAGGTTTGGTAGCAAAATTTACAGCTATGGGGCAAAACGCTGATTTTGTTAAGGCAGGTAAAGCAGCTAATGTTGCAATCCCTAGCATAGACTTTCCATATATAAGAAATGTAATTTTATTATTACTAGGATTATATTTAATAAGCACACTTTTTGGATTTCTCCAACAATATATTATGGCTGGAGTTGCACAAAAAACTGTTTATAACATTCGCCGGGATGTTGAAGATAAACTTTCACGCCTGCCTCTTAAGTTTTTTGATGCAAGAACTCATGGTGAAATTTTAAGTCGTGTAACAAATGATGTTGATAATATTGCAACAACGCTTCAACAAAGTCTTACACAACTTATTACCTCTATTGTTACTATCATTGGTATTATTATAATGATGTTAACAATAAGTCCACTAATGACACTTGTTGTTATTTTGACTTTACCACTTTACATATTGGTAACAGCTCTCGTTGCAAAACGCTCTCAAAAATATTTTGCAGATCAACAAAAAGAAATTGGTGCGCTTAATGGTCATGTTGAAGAAATGTATACTGGCCATAAAATTGTTAAGGCATTTGGACATGAGCATGATTCCATTGAAGAATTTAAGAATATTAATGATAGATTATACAACGTAGGTTGGAAAGCTCAGTTTATATCTGGGATAATAATGCCTATGATGAGATTTGTTAGTAACATAGGTTATGTAATAGTTTGTGTTGTTGGTGGTTATTTAGCAATACAAGGAAAAATTACTATTGGTGATATTCAAGCTTTTATTCAATATTCTAATCAGTTTACTCAGCCAATAGTTCAAACTGCTAACATTGCTAATATAATTCAATCTACAGTAGCTTCTGCTGAACGTATCTTTGAATTACTAGATGAAGTTGAAGAATTGCCAGATGCACAAAATGCTAAGGTTATAGAATTTCCTAAGGGAGAAGTTAAATTTGAAGCTGTTAACTTCAGTTACAAAACAGAAGAACCTCTTATTAACAACATGAATATAGATGTAAAACAAGGTCATACAATTGCAATTGTTGGGCCAACTGGAGCTGGTAAAACTACTCTTGTTAACTTGCTTATGCGTTTTTATGAAATTGGTGAGGGTTCTATTTCAATCGATGGTGTAGATATTAGAGACATAAAACGTGGAGAATTACGTAATATGTTTGGGATGGTACTTCAAGATACTTGGCTCTTTAATGGCACAATATTTGATAATATTGCTTATGGAAAAAAAGGAGCAACAGAAGAAGAGGTTATGCAATCAGCGAGAGCAGCTCATGCACATCACTTTATTAAGACTCTTCCAGATGGATATAACACAATACTAAATGAAGAAGCTTCAAATATATCACAAGGTCAAAAACAATTGCTTACAATAGCTAGAGCAATCCTTGCAAATCCAACTATTATGATACTTGATGAAGCTACAAGCAGTGTTGATTCAAGAACAGAAGTTTATATACAAAGGGCTATGACGGAGCTTATGCAAAATAGAACAAGTTTTGTAATTGCACATAGACTTTCTACAATTAGAGATGCAGAGTTAATTTTAGTTATGAATAAAGGAAGTATTATTGAGATGGGTAATCATAATGAACTTCTTGCGAAGAATGGCTTCTATGCAGATCTTTATAATAGCCAATTTACTGGAGCTGCTTTAGATAATGAAGTAATATAATTATAAGAACCTATGTTTGGTAAAATCTAAACATAGGTTCTTATTTGGCTATTTTAGAATCCTAAAATCTATTTCAGTAAAATTATCATCGGATGTAGAGAGAACAAAATATTTGTTCATAAATCCATCAAAAAGTATATTCATATTTCTAAAAATGTCGCGTATATAATAGAATCTAGAATGAGTACAGTATTATTCAGAATGGATTGCGGTATTTTTACATTGACTAATAAAATACTATATAACAGTAGAATTAAATGCTAAAATATACATAATAAATCATATGGAGGAAACAAATGAGTAATACAAGTAATTATGAAAATCGAAGTTCAATAAAAATAAGAAAGGCAAAAATGAAAGATTTAGAAATTATAGTTAAATTTAACTATAACTTAGCAAAAGAAACAGAAGATAAAGAATTAGATTTAAAAACTTTAACAAAAGGAGTAGAATCAATTTTAACAGATACTTCAAAAGGTCAATATTATGTATATATAATAAATGAAGAAGTTATTGGCCAAATTATGCATACATATGAATGGAGTGATTGGAGGAATGGTATGTTCCTTTGGATACAAAGTGTATATGTTGATGCGAAGCACAGAAGAAAAGGTATCTTTAGGGAATTGTATAATTATGTAAAGAATATTTGTAATGAAGATGATGGAATAGTAGGTATAAGACTATATGTTGAAAAAGAAAATTTTAATGCTAAATCTACATATAAATCATTAGGAATGCAGGAATGTAATTATCACATTTATGAATATGAAGAATAGTCAAATCATATATAAGAGGGAAATGAATATGGAAAATATTATTTTAGATTTAGATGGAGCGATTTAGGATTTTACAGAAAATGTTTGTAAAGCTTGGAATGAAGTTTTAAAAGATTATAGTGAAGTTAAACAATATTAATAAAATATAGAATAGAAAGGAAGTGAATTTTTGGAGAGGGATATATTAAGATAATCTCTCTTTGAAATAATATTATGGAAAATAAAAAAATAATAAGGGATGGACATATTCACTCACCGTATTGTCCTCATGGAACTAAGGATTCTTTTGAAATGTATGTGGAAAAAGCACTTGTTGAAGGTTTGGAAGAAATTACATTTACAGAACATATGCCATTTCCAGGCTATTTTATAGAAAATAGAAAGTTTTTAGATGAATGTGCTTTATCAAAGGATGTTGTAGAAAAATATTTAGATGATGTAGAAAAATTAAAACATAGATATAAAGATAAACTTAAGATAAATACAGGGTTAGAAGTAGATTTTGTTGAGGGATATGAAGAAGAAATAAAAAATATGCTTAATATTTATGGACCTAAATTAGAAGATAGTATATTATCAGTTCATTTTATAAAAATAGATGATAAATATACAGCTATTGATTGGAAGCCAGGATTTGAAGAGGCTTTAAATGAGTTAGGTTCTGTTGAAATGATATATGATAAATATTATGAAACTTTATTAAAAGCAATTAAAGCAGATTTGGGTGAATTTAAGCCAAAACGTATTGGACATCCTACTTTAATAAGAATATTTAATAATCTATATCCTTTGAAATATAGAAATAAAGAACTATTGGAAGAGATAGTAAAAGAAATTAAAGAAAGAGATTATGAAGTAGATGTAAATACTGCTGGTCTTAGAAAACCTTATTGCGGTGAAATTTATGTATCAGATATGTTCAAAGAATTAGTAGAAAAATATGAAGTAAAAAAAGTTTATGGATCAGATTCTCATACAGCAAGCGATGTTGGAAGAGATTTTGATAAAGAATAAGGTAAGTGGTTTAAAAATGGGGAGAGAAAATGAAGTTAGAGGGTAGAAATTTTATTAGAGAAATTACATCATTTATTTTTGTAGAAGATAAACCGGAAAAAGCTGATATTATTTTTGTACCTGGGGGGGCATGGCCAGAACCAGCTGAAAGAGCAGCTGAGCTTTGTTTAGATGGATATGCACCTTACATTTTACCTTCAGGGAAATATAGTATGAGCAAAGGGTACTTTCCAGGGTCAATGACTAAAGCTGATAAATATAATAAAAATTATGAAACAGAGTGGGAATTTATGAAAGATATAGCACTGTCTTATGGCGTTAATGAAGGAGCAATAATTAAAGAAGACAAGGCAGAATGGACGAAACAAAATGCATTTAATTCGCGCTTTGTTACTGATGAAAAGAATTTAGATATAAAGAAAGCAATTATTTGCTGTAAGTCTTTTCATGCTAAACGCTGTCTTATGTTTTATAGCTTTGCATATCCTAAAACAAAATTTATTGTATGTCCAGTTGATATCGAGGGTATAACTAAAGATGATTGGTATGAAACTGAGACTGGTATAGATAAGGTTATGGGAGAATTATCTCGTTTGGGAGGACAATTAAAGAACGCAATTCCAATTTGGGTTTAATAATTAGGCAGATATTTAAATTCAACTATCAAAAAATATTGTTTTGGGGGATTTTTAAGTTGTTTTCAGTTAAATTTAATTCTGGAGAATATGGATATTTAATTGATAGTGATTGGACCCTTGGGACACTAAATTATGTATGTGGGGATAAAAGATATTCAGTGTTTAAATCTGCTGAATAATATGGTATTAATAAAATATGACATAATAAACTTACTATATTTTAAATCGAAAAGCTAAAATAATATTAACATCTAAAATTGTAGGCGATTTTATCATTATTAGTGAAAATATAGAATCGCTGAAATGTAGTAAAATAGTATATTGCAGAACTTTATTAAACTTGAAAGGAGCTATAAAAGGTTATGAAGTATTCATATAAAGATGGAAACTTTAGAAAAGGTGATATATTAAGTATTGTCGTTGATAGAAAAGTAAATGTTTATTTAATGGATGATATAAATTTTTCAAAATATAAAAACAATAATAGCTTCGAGTATTATGGGGGAACAGCCAATAATTCTCCTTATAATATAACTGTTCCAAGGATGGGGCATTGGTATATTGTTATAGATTTAGGTGGGGGTACTGGGATATTAAATTATTCTATACGTGTATATAAATAATTAATATCTAGATCATATGTAAATAAGCATATGAAAAAATAATAAGACTTTATGTTAGTTTATTTTATCTGACTCAAAATATGCATTATATATATGAATTATTATATTCCATGCGCTTTAGTGAAAAGAATTAAACAATAGAATTAATATAATTAATGAAGAAAGAAGGATAACATACAATGATTCATGAAATTGCACCATACATATTTAATAACCAGGCAAATAAAAAAAGTCCTAAGGATGTAGATATACTCCTTTATTATAAAGACGGACAAGTTTTACTAAAAGGTAAGGGTGAAGAACTAGAATTGCCTAAAATATCTGATATAAATGAAATAAAAGATGTTTATGAAAAGATAGAATATTTGTTTTCTATTGATGAAATAGGTTTCTTTCTATTAAGAGAAGAAACAATAGAAGAAAATGAGAAATTGAATTATTATGATATACAAATATTTAGAACATTTATACCACAGCACATGGCTTTTGCAGGTATAACAGGAAATCAATTATATAGATGGTTAGAAAACCATAAATATTGTGGTCGTTGCGGAAGTGAAATGAAAAAAAGTGAAAATGAAAGGGCAATAGTCTGCAATCAGTGTGGACAAACTATATATCCAACCATTTCACCAGCAGTAACGGTTGCTATTACAAATAGAGATAAAATTTTACTTGCAAGAAATGCTCATGGGAAATTTAAAAAATTTGCTTTAGTTGCAGGATTTGTTGAAATAGGAGAATCTTTTGAGGATACAGTTAGGCGTGAAGTCATGGAAGAGGTGGGCCTAAAAGTAAAAAATATTAGATACTATAAGAGTCAGCCATGGGCATTTTCAGATAGTGAAATGATCGGCTTTTTTGTAGAGCTGGATGGGGATGATACAGTAACTATTCAAGAATCAGAAATTGCTGAAGCAAGATGGTTTAGCAGAGAAGAATTGTCTGATGATTTACCACAAATAAGTCTTTCTTATGAAATGATAGAAGAATTCCGATGCAACAGACACTTATAATAGAAGGCAATATGAGAATATTGTAGGGCTAAAATTATACTTTGTAACAATTGAACATTTATAGATTAACAAAGACTTTTTATATTGACAATAACGTTGAAAAGGGATTATGATATAGAATAAAATAGTTACAATGTAAAAATAAAGGAGTAGATATAATGGCATATTATTTTAATGAACCATCCCATACTTTTGGAGAATATTTATTAGTACCAGGCTATTCTTCAACAGAATGCATTCCACAAAATGTGAGTTTAAAAACACCACTTGTAAAATTTAAAAAAGGTGAACAATCGGAAATTATGCTTAATATTCCAATGACTTCAGCAATAATGCAATCAGTGTCAGATGATGGAATGGCAGTAGCTTTAGCTAAGGAAGGTGGAGTTTCATTTATATATGGATCTCAATCAATTGAAAATGAAGTAGCTATGGTTGCTAAAGTTAAAAGTTATAAGTCGGGATTTGTTACAAGTGCTGCTAATATTAAGCCAGATTCAACACTTGAAGAAGTAGTAGAATTAAAAGAAAAGACAGGTTATTCTACTATGGCAGTTACAGAAGATGGAACTGCCGGTGGAAAGCTTGTTGGTATAGTAACAAGTAGAGATTACAGAGTTACAAGAATGGACTTTAAGACACAGGTTTCAGAATTTATGACACCTTTTGATAAACTTACATATGCAGATGCAAACATTACATTAAAGGAAGCAAATAATATTATTTGGGATAATAAATTAAATATGCTACCATTAGTTGATAAAGAACAAAAACTAAAGTATATGGTATTCCGTAAAGATTATTCAGCTAATAAAGAAAATAAAAATGAACTTATTGATAGTGAAAAAAGATATGTTGTAGGAGCTGGTATCAATACTAGAGATTTTGCAGAAAGAGTTCCAGCATTAATTGAAGCAGGCGCAGATGTATTATGTATTGATTCTTCAGAGGGTTTTTCTGAATGGCAGAAGATAACTATTGAATATATACATAAAAACTTTGGTGAAAACATTAAAGTTGGAGCAGGAAATGTTGTTGATAAAGATGGATTTTTATTTTTAGCTGAAGCAGGAGCAGATTTTGTTAAAGTTGGGATAGGTGGCGGATCTATTTGTATAACTCGTGAACAAAAAGGCATTGGCCGTGGTCAAGCAACAGCACTTATTGATGTAGTTGAAGCTAGAAATGAATATTTTGAGAAAACAGGAATTTATATACCAGTATGTTCTGATGGTGGTATTGTACATGACTATCATGTAACATTAGCTTTAGCTATGGGAGCTGATTTCATGATGTTAGGTAGATATTTCTCTAGATTTGATGAAAGTCCAACTAACAAAGTTAATATAAATGGTAATTACATGAAGGAATATTGGGGCGAAGGTTCTAATAGAGCAAGAAACTGGCAAAGATACGATCTTGGAGGAGATAAGAAGTTATCTTTTGAAGAAGGCGTTGATTCATATGTGCCATATGCAGGTAGCTTGAAAGATAATGTTACTATAACATTAAATAAAGTACGTTCAACAATGTGTAATTGTGGTGCACTTACAATTCCAGAATTGCAAAAGAATGCAAAAATAACATTAGTTTCTGCAACAAGTATTGTAGAGGGAAGTTCTCATGATGTTATGTTAAAGGATAATCATTATAATACTCAACAATAATAATTTGTAAGCATCCACTAAATAAGTTTAAATTGACTTTATTTGGTGGATGTTATATTATAATTAATATATAGATTTTAAGTAAAGAGAGGTATTTTGATGAGTGTTTAGTATCTAAATAGGTTAATTTAATATTAATTCAAAATAAGTATAATATACTTTTATTTGTTGTTGAATTAATTATAACTATTAAAGATACAAACCACGAATTTACTTTAAAGATAGCGTATGCTATCTATATTTACTGTTGAATTTTTAAGCCGTGGAAGTGTCCGCGGCTTTTTTATATATAATAAAGTACAAAAATTTGAATTTTATCTAGGAAGATATAATCAAGGTTTATTGTTGAAATCTTTGAATTTAGCATATATTAGAAAGTACGTTATAACCACTTTTTATGCTTTTATTTGAATGATAAAGATTTTAATAAAAAATAATGCTTTTATTAGTATGAATATTCAATGAGAAAATTTTAAAATCTATATAAACTTTCGTGGCTTGAATATGAAAGTAAAGGAATTAAAAAGATGAATAATGATACATTAGAAAAATTAAATTATAATGAATTAAAAGAAATTGTTAAATCATATTGCGTAAGCAATTTAGGCAAGAAATTAATAGATAAACTAGTTCCAAGTAAAAATATAAAACAAGTTAAGAGAATGTTAAAGGAAACTTCTGAGGGAAGAAGATTAATAGATGTAGCATATCATATGCCTTTAGAAGGAATTTTTGATATTTCTTCATTAATAGATAAAATAGAAAAGGGTGGAGTTCTTGAGGCAGCAGAACTTACTACTGTAGAAGATTTTCTTAGAGGATGCAGAAAAGTTAAAGGTTTTGTTAAAGATAAAGAGGGATATGCAGAAACTTTAAGTTCTTATGGAGATAATATTACTGATTTAAAAGATATAGAAGATGAAATAAAACTGGCTATTCGTGGAACCATTGTAGATTCGAATGCTACAAAAGAACTAAAGAAAATAAGAAGACATATTGATATTTGTGAAGAAAAAATTAAAGAAAAGTTAGAAAAGTTTATAAAGAATCCTGGCAATAGAGATTATATACAAGAGTTTTTTGTTAGTCAAAGAAATGGAAGATATACTGTACCTATAAAGGCTTCATATAAAAACAGCATACAAGGAACCATTGTTGAAGTTTCTTCAAAGGGGACAACTGTATTTGTTGAGCCTAATGTGATTTCAAAATATACAATTGAATTAGTGTCTTTGAAAGCAGAGGAAAGCATTGAAGAATATAAAATTTTAGCTACTTTAACTGAAATGATTTTCCAAAGAGTGCAAGAACTTAAAATTAATATAGAAGTTATTTCAGAATATGACATGATTTTAGCAAAGGCAAAGTATAGTAAAGACATTAATGGGATTGAGGTTAAATTAAATGATTATGGATATATTAAAATAATTCAAGGAAAATATCCATTGATAAAAAATAGTGTTCCTTTAGATTTTGAAATTGGAAGTGATTATAGAAGTTTAATAATCACTGGACCAAATGCCGGTGGAAAAACAGTTGTATTAAAGAGTGTTGGATTACTTACACTAGCAGCATTAAGTGGCTTTCATATAAGTGCAAAGGAAGAGACTGAAATATCAGTATTCAATAATATTTTTGTTGATATTGGTGATAATCAAAGCATTGAAAATGCATTAAGTACTTTTTCTTCTCATGTAAAAAATCTAGCAGAAATTTTAAAGGAAAGTAACAAAAATACATTATTGCTTTTTGATGAAATAGGAAGCGGGACAGAACCCAATGAAGGTGCAGCACTTGCTATTGCAATTTTAGAAGAATTTTATCATAAAGGTTGTATTACTATAGCATCTACTCATTATGGAGAAATTAAAAATTTTTCAGAAAAACATCCTCACTTTGAAAATGCAGCTATGGAATTTAGAAAGGATACCTTAGAACCTTTGTATAAGCTTCATATAGGAAGAAGTGGAGATAGTAATGCACTATATATTTCTAAAAAAATGGGTATAAGCGAAAGTATTATTGAAAAAAGTAAGAAATATATTGAAACTAAGGAATATAACTATGAAATTATAAAAGATGATAAAACTGATCAGAAGAAAGTAGAAATTATTAATGAAATTGACTATGTTTATGAGCAAGGCGATAAGGTTTTATTGTTAGATAAAAACTTAAGTGCTATTATTTATAAAGGAATCGACAAATTTAATAATTTAACAGTTCTTTTGAATAATGAATTAGTACAGGTAAATTACAAGAGGGTAAAGTTAGAGCTTAAAGCAAAAGAGTTATATCCAGAAGGTTATGATTTAAATCAATTGTTTACATCTTATAAGGAAAGAAAACTTGAAAGAGATATTATGAGAGGATCAAAAAAGGGACTTAAAAAGTTTAGAAAACAAGAAGGGTTATAGAAATTAGATATATATTAAAAAAATAATATATAACTTCTAACTAATATGCGTATTAAAATAATTTAAAGGTAACTAAACATATGTGGCTTAGTTACTGGATAGATATATACAAGATTAATAGCGAACCAATTTTAGTGAAAAATTAAAATTGCAACATATAATCAAAATTAAATTACTAAAAACATTAATTTACATTTAAAAGAAAGTTGTCTTATTATAATATTATTATAAGGCAACTTTTAATGTGCTTTAATTAAGTTATGATAGTGTTATTTTAAGGTAAACTAGGGGCATGTATCTTTTTTATGGTAAACAATAGTGATATAATAGAATATAACTTTAAATAAGATTGATATTCATTTATAAATAATAAGTTAAAGGAGGAAAATCATGAAAAAAGTTTTTGAGGTTACTTTAAAGCAAATGATACTTATTATTCACAGAGCCATTAATTCTGTGGATATTAGACTTTTTAATCATGGAGAGCAAGTTGCATATATAATGATGAATTTATTAAAAGCAGATGGAAATTATAGTGATGAAGAAATACTTGAAATTTGTGCAATATCTGTTTTTCATGACATAGGAGCATATAAAGTTGCAGAAAGAGATAAACTTGCGCAAATTGATACTATATCTCCCTTTGATCATGCAGTTTATGGAGCATTATTTATAAAATACTTTTCACCTCTTTCAAGGTTATATAAGATAGTATTAACTCACCATTTTACAGTGAAATATTATAAGAATAAAAATATAGATATTATAAGCAAAGAAGGATTATTATTAAATTTTGCAGATTATATAGATAGAATTTATTTAAATAAAAAAGTATTATCTAAAGATTATTTGGATGAGGATAAAGGAAATCATTTAAAAGAACATATAAAACTATTTGTAGATGCAGATAGAAAATTTGGGTTTATAAGTAAATTGCTAGATGGTTCTTACGAAGAGGAATTACATAGATTTTTTGAAACTAAAGTTCTTACTAGAGAAGAGGTAATAGCATATAGTAAAATGTTAGCATATTCAATTGATTTTAGAAGTGAAGCAACTGTTAAACATACAATATTAGTTGAAGCTATAAGTTATCAAATAGCAAAATTATGTGGTTTAGGCGAAGAAACATTAACTAAAATTAAAGTGGCATCAGTACTTCACGATATAGGAAAAATAGGAATTCCAGTAGAAATACTAGAGAAGCCTGGTAAGCTTACACCTGATGAATTTGAAATCATGGAAAAACATTCTATAATTGGTTATAATATTTTAAGTGATTTAAATATAGATGATATAAGGGACATAGGAGCACTTCATCACGAAAAAATAGATGGGACAGGATATCCTTTTGGGATAAAAGGAGAAGAATTAACAGTTGAAATTAGAATAGTAGCAATAGGAGATATTATTAGTGCTTTATTAGGTGCAAGGAGTTACAAAGAGTCATTTGATAAAGAGAAAATCATTAGAATATTAGAAAATATGGTAAAGAGTAATAAAATAGATTCTGAAATAGTAAATTTATTTATAAATAATTATGAGTTTATTATGGATGAAGCCTTAAAGGAAAGTAATGATTTAATGGACAAATATTTAAATTTAAATGATGAATATAAAACCATATTAAAGCAGTTTTCTTAATAAATTGCAATAAAAACAGGATTAATTATAAATGCAAAAAAGAAAAATTATAATAGTAGTATAAAGAAGAGGTTATTTAAAAATGGAAGAAATTTTATTTTTAAATAACCTCTTAATTTTTTCTTTAGAAAATCTTTCGTTTTATGTAAGTAATATCTTTAAATATAAAATATATAATTTAGTTGTACTCATGAGTAGACAACTATTTTCCTTTTAGATTTTGGTATTATGTATCAAATATGGTACAATGTATACCAAAATGTAAATTATACAATAATATATGCTTAGATATATAAAGCATTATATTAAAAAATTAAAACAAAGTGGTTATTAAATATAAATGTAACTAGTCATTAGCCACGTACAAAGGAGATTGTATATGAATATAGTTGGTAATAAATTCACAAAATTTATGTGTGGAGCGCTTAAATTTTTATTAGTCATTAATTTAATTGCGAGTATTGGAATAATATTTGTTAGTTTAACAGTTATGAATGTGAGTGTTATAGTATTTGGGATTTTAGCTTTGTTATCTCTGTTTGCAGGATATAAATTAATAAACATGAATATGAGTTCAAAAAATAAACTATTGTTAATTTTGATAATTGGTTTTTTACTTAGAATATTGTGGTTATTAAATATAAATAGCATTCCAAATTCAGATTTTAAAACAATGTATGATTGTGCTGTAAGCCTTCTTAATGGCGATAAAACTATGTTTTATGGAGTAGGGTATATAGGGAGATTTCCTCATTTTACAGTAATGACCTTATATATGGCTCTTATGAGATATTTATTTCCAATAAGTAATCTAATGGCTATGAAAATAATAAATTTATTTTCTAGTATAAGTGTATTATTTTTAATATATTTTATTGTTAAAGAATTGTTTAACAATAAAGAATATGCATTAAAAGCAACCTTAATAGGTAGTATTTTTCCACCATTTATAACTTATACAGGAGTGTTTTGTAGTGAAAATATAGCAATGCCATTTTATTTACTTAGCATATATCTATTTTTATTAGGGATTAAAAATAAAAGGAACTTATGGATTTTTATTTTATGTGGAGTCGCTCTAGCTTTGGGAAATTTAATTAGAATGATTGCTTCAGTTGTTTTAATAGCTTACGTTATTTATATGTTTATTTATAGTAATGAACATATATTTAGAAAAATAAAAAATATGACATTGATTGTAATACCATATGTAATAATAATATGTTCCGTGAGTTTATTACTGCAAAATGCAAAAATTACTGAATATCCATTATGGGGTGGGAGTGAACCTAATATAACAAGTGTACTTAGGGGAACAAATTATAAAAGCTCTGGAACTTGGAATATAGAGGATGCAAATCTTGTAGCTGAGAACATTAATAATTACGATGAAGTTGAGAGGTTATGCAAAGAGATAATAAAGGAAAGATTAACGACTACACCTGTTTTTAAACTTACAATGTTTTATTTGACAAAGTTCTCTATTCAATGGAGTGATGGAGATTTAAGTGGAGCACTATGGTCTCAAAAAGATGTGGAAGAAAGCAAAATAATATTTCCTGTAAAACAAATAGACTTTATAGCAGCACCAGTATCTATGATATTTCAAATGATTTATACTTTAATATTGTTTTTGGTTTTATTAGGATTGTTTAACAAGGACAAGCTAAACGAAAACAAAGAAATTAATTTATTTTACTTAATCCTCTGTGGATATGGTGTAACTTATTTAATAACAGAAGCACAACCACGATATTCTTATATTGCATGTTGGGTATTTATAATTTTAGCTGTTAATGGATTAGATTTAATTAAAAATAGAAATATAACTCTTGGTAGTAGTAAAAAGTATAGATTAAAAAATAGAGAAAATCAATTTCCTTCAATTACGAAGTAAGTTTGAATTTTTAAACATATTAAGAGTAATAATGAAATAAAATATTCTAAACTTTCATTTTAGGCGCATATTCTGAAGAATATATATTCTAATATTTTTCAGGATATATATGGTAAATAATATTAAAATATAAATTATTTGGAAATATATTAAGTGAAAGTATACATACAATTATTATAAGTATATTTTTTAGAGCTGGCATAATGCATTAACTAATAGTAATGTACAATAGATGTGGCACAACGTGCCCTGGATAATAAAAATGTAAGGATGTTTAAGAATAATGAATTTATATAATGTTTTAATTGTGGAAGATGAAAAAGAAATATGCGATGGAATTGAAATATATTTAAAAAACCAAGGATACAATGTATTTAAGGCAAGTAATGGAATAGAAGGTCTTCAAATTATAGAAAGAGAAACTTTGCATTTAGCAATTGCAGATATAATGATGCCTAAGATGGATGGAATAACAATGGTTATGAAATTACGTGAAAAACATGAGTTTCCTGTAATTATGCTAACTGCAAAGTCAGAAGAAATGGACAAGATAATGGGGCTTAATATTGGTGCTGATGATTATGTGACTAAACCTTTTAATCCAATGGAGCTTTTAGCCAGGGTTAACTCCCAGCTTAGGAGATATTCTAAATATTTAAGAGTAATAAATAATCTAGAAAAAAGTACAAATAGTTTTGTTATTGGCGGTCTTGAATTAAATATAGACAATAAAGAAGTAACTTTAGATGGTGAAGAAGTAAAACTTACACCAATTGAATTTAAAATATTAGAATTGCTTATGAAAAATTCGGGAAAAGTATTTTCAGCAGAATCTATATATGAACATGTTTGGAATGAACAAGCTATAAATACTGATACAGTAATGGTTCATGTTAGAAATATAAGAGAGAAAATAGAATTGGATAGAAAAAATCCTAAATATTTGAAGGTGGTATGGGGAGTTGGATATAAAATTGAACGACAATAAAGAACTAATAGAAAATATTGATAATATAAATAAAGATAATAGTGAATTAAATGGTAAAAAAATAAATTCAAAAAATAGCAAGAAGTTATATATAATAAATTTAATAGCAATAATTATAACTATTATTATTGCTATGGTAATGACAGCACTTTATCCTAAAATAAAGGCGATAGGAATAAGTAAAAATGACGTATCTCCTTATATTAACTATGGTTTTATGCAAGATTTATCTAAAAATACTTATGTTCTCTATAATGAAGTTGTAGAAATTAAACAAGGTAAAACTATAAATGCTAATGATATTTATATGAGTCCTAAGTCTGAAGATGAAGATATTAATGATTATAATCTTTTGTCAGAAAATTTAAATCATTATTTAAGTAACTGGAAAGAAAGATTAAAAGGTAATTTTAAAAATCTTGATTATGTTGTGTTAGATAAGGATGGAAGTATAATTAAAGTAAATAATCAAGATAATCTAAATCTAAACAAATTAATTGAGGCAAATGATACTAAAGAATTAGCTGATAAGTATTTATTTTATATTACTATTAAATTTGATGAGAAAGGGCAAATGAATATAAATAATATTTATGGTGGCGATGAAGAGGAAATAAGAAATGGGTTATCTGAATATAAATTGAAAAATATAATTAATAATGATAATAGATATGGTGACTATTTAATTGATAATTCAATTAAAAATGTAACTTTTATATATGGTATAAATAAGAAATTAAAATACTCTGATAGAATTTCAGATAATATAGAAGATGCTCAAAGGGATTCGTATAGGAATATATCATATGTATATATTCTTATTCTTTCAGGCATAATTATACTTTTAAGTTTAATAACTCCTTTTAAACTTGAAAAAGAAGTAATTTTATGTAAGGCGTTTTTTAAGATACCATTTGAATTTATACTTATTTTAGCAGCAATGATAATTGGCTTTATGTTTGTAGCTTCAGGTGAAGTAATATACTATACTTTAAATGGTGATTTTGTAACTAAAATTTTAACCCCAATTGGTATTGAAACAAATGTGGCTGAAATGTTAATTTATTTATTTAACATAAGTTATTGGTCAATATTTATTAGCTTAATATTCGTAGCTATAGTAACAATAAAAAGTATATTGAAAACAGGCATAATTGAATATTCAAAAGAAAATCTATTTATAATTAAAGTGTTGAAGATTTTGAGGAAATTATTTAATATATCTATAAATTTTTTAAAAAAACTAATTAATGAGTTTATTAATCCTGTTAAGAGAACAATTAAATATATATATAATATAGATTTAACTGATAAATCTAATAAAAATCTAATAAAAATAATTGGAATAAACTTTATTATAACTTCAATATTTTGTGCTTTATGGTTTTTGGGAATATTATTAGCGATGATTTATACTATAGTATTGTTTATTTTCCTTAGAAAATATTTAACTGATATAAAAAATAAATTTCAAATACTTCTAAATGCAACAAATAAAATCTCAGAGGGTAATTTGGATATTGAAATTAATGAAAACTTAGGATTATTTGATCCGTTAAAAGAAAAATTAATAAAAATACAAAGTGGGCTAAAAAAAGCAATAAATGAAGAAGTAAAAAGTCAAAGAATGAAAACAGAATTAATAGCAAATGTATCTCATGATTTAAAAACACCACTTACATCAATAATAACTTATGTAGATTTATTAAAAAGTGAAAATATAACTGAAGAAGAACGAAAAGCTTATATTAATACCTTAGATAAAAAATCTCAAAGACTTAAATTTTTAATTGAAGATTTATTTGAAGTAAGCAGAGCAACAAGCGGAAATATTAATTTAAATTTAGTTAAAGTGGATATAGTTGAATTAATGAGGCAAACAGAAATAGAATTAGATGATAAAATAAAAAATGCAAATTTAAAAATAAGGAATAATTTCCCAGGAAATAAAATTATTTTAAATCTAGATAGTCAAAAAACTTTTAGAATTTTTGAAAATCTTTTAAATAATGTAGTTAAATATGCTATGGAAGGTTCGAGGGTATATATAGACATAACAGATAATGAAGATAAAGTAGAAATTACTATAAAGAATATGTCATCAGAGGAAATTAATTTTGAGACAGAAGATATTGTAGAAAGATTTGAAAGAGGAGATAAATCGAGAAATACTGAAGGTTCAGGACTTGGACTTGCAATAGTGAAAAGCTTTGTTGAAGTTCAAGGAGGGACATTTAGCGTAGAAGTAGATGGAGATTTATTTAAAGTTATAATAACATTTGAAAATTAAATAGCTATAGTTAATAATGTTCCTAATTATTAACTTATAAAATTATAATTAATACAAGTTCTCATAGATAAAATATATTAATATAATATCTATAGGACTTGTATTTTTAAATTAAGTGCTATAAAATAAAATTAAACTATTCTGAATACGTGTGCAAAATAGTTTGTTAATAAGTATGTAAAAGGAGAATATTTATGAAAATAGGAGTTAGGTGTCACGATGTAATTCATTCTAATTTAGATGAATTAGGACAAAAAGTACAAGAAAAAAATCTTACAGGGGTACAGTTTGCACTTAAGAAGGTTAATATTGGATTTAAACCGACTAAAGGATGTATTACACCTGGTATGGCTAAACATATTAGGGATACTTTTTCAAAATATAATGTAAATATAAGCATATTGGGATGTTACATAAATTTAGCTCATCCAGATGATAAAGAACTAAATGAATTATTAGATTCATTTAAAGAACATATACGTTTTGCAAGAGATTTTGGCTGCAGTATTATAGGAACAGAAACAGGTGCACTTAATAAAGAATATGTTTATACACCAGATAATAATACGGAGGAAGCATTTCAAAGAACATTAAGCTCAATAAGGATACTTGTAGAAGAAGCAGAAAAGTTTGGAGTAATAGTTGGAATAGAAGGTGTTGCAAAACATGTAATCAATACACCAGAAAGAATGAAGCGTGTATTAGATAATATTAAATCTAATAATGTACAAGTTATTTTTGATCCAGTTAATTTAATTAATGAAGAAAATTATGAGAAACAAGATGATATAGTTAAAAAATCATTTGAACTTTTTGGTGATAGAATCGTTGCCATTCATGCAAAGGATTATGTTTATGAAGATGGTGAAATTAAACTTGCATCAATTGGAAAAGGTCAATTTAATTATCCATTATTATTATCTTTAATAAAAGAAAGAAAACAATATATAGATGTACTTCTTGAAAATTCAACAAAAGATGATATAGATGAAAGTATAAGCTATTTGACTGAAATATATGATAATATTTAAATAGACTTCTATATTTAGAAAATTAGTAAAAAATTAGTAAAAAATAGTAAACAATTATTTGATTATTTAATTATATTAAGATATTATATGATTATATTTATTAAATGTTTACGGAGGATAGAAATGGCTACTACAATTAAAGATATAGCAAAAGCACTGGGAATATCTCATTCAACTGTTTCTAGAGCATTGACTGGTTCAAGAAATGTCAGTGAAAAAACTAAAGAGGAAATATTAAAATCAGCCAAGGAATTAAATTATATTCCTAATATGAGTGCTAGAAGTTTAAAATTAGATAAAGCTTATAATATAGGTGTATTTTTCTCTACAATAAGTAATGGTACGTCACCCTTTGTATTTCAAACTGTAATAAATAATGTATATAGAAATATAGATAAAAAATATAATGTTATTGTTAAAGGTATAGATACTTATGAGAAAAATACTGTAAACCCTAAAAACTATGACGGAATAGTAGTAGTAAGTCAAAAAGTAGCTGATGATAATTTTATAGAAGAAATTTTAGAAAAAAAAATACCACTTGTTGTTATAAATAGAAAAGTAGATTTGGACGTTATAAATGTATTTACTGATGAAAGTGTAGGTACTTTTAACGGTGTAGAAGAATTGATAAAAAATGGACATAAAGATATTGCAATAATAGAAGGCATAGAAAATTTTGATTCTACAAAAATGAGAAGAAAAGGGTATTTAGAAGCTTTTAAGGAATATAATATTAAGTTAAATAAAAATTTAGTTGTACATGGAGACTTTACTGTTAAAGGTGGCTATCAACAAGCAAAGAGAATTATTGAAAAACAAGAACATTTTTCAGCTATATTTGCTTTTAATGATGAAATGGCAACTGGTGCAATAAAGGCACTTGTTGAAAAGGGTTTAAAGGTACCAAGTGATATTTCTATATTAGGCTTTGATGGAAATGAATTTGGAGAATTTTTAAGTCCTACTATTACTACAATAAAAAGACCTATTGGAGAAATAGCTAAAATTGCAATCGATTTACTTTTTAAACTTATAAATAATAGTGAAAACATTGATGAGAAAACAATATATGTACAATCAAAGTTGGAAATAGGTAATTCTATTAAGCAATTTAGTTGATTTAATTATTATATGTATTTCTAGATGAAAATTGATTACAGAGCATATATATTTAACACTTAAAATGTCAATTCTTAAGAGTCGTATGGTAATTATTTTATAAGTAATAACATATAAAATGTTGAAAATATTAAAAAAAAGCTATTGCAATTCTTTACATAACAATATATAATAATTGTATAAGATCAGTGAACACGTGTGCAAACAAGTTCACTAAGTAACAGATAAAGATTATATAGTTTCAAGAACATAATGAAATCGTTCTTGAAACATATTTTAACCAATGAGGAACACGTGTGCAAGCACACAAACCTAAGATTAAAATTAAAGAACATATCTAAAAGTTCTAATATATGAATTTTTAATTCAAGAACAAATAAGTTCTTGAAATACATTTTAGGTTATAAGGAACACGTGTGCAATAATTGGAAATTTAGAGTGTAAATAGAGGAGATATAATTATGAATTTGGAAATCAGATATTCAAATCATCCAGATGATTCAAAACATTATGATACAGAAACATTAAGAAAACATTATTTGGTAGAAAAAGTATTTATTGAAGATGAAATAAATTTAGTTTACAGTCATAATGATAGAATAATATTTGGAGGTGTTACTCCAGTAAAAGAAACTTTGAAACTTGGAGTTTGTAAAGAATTAGGTACAGAATACTTTCTTGAAAGAAGAGAACTAGGCGTTATTAATGTAGGTAACGAAGGAACAATTGTAGTAGATGGAGTAGAATATAACTTAAAATATAGAGATGGGTTATATGTTGGACAAGGTGCTGAAAATATTGAATTTAAATCAGCTGATGAAAAAAATCCAGCTAAGTTTTACGTAAATTCAGCACCAGCGCTTAAATCATATCCTACAGTGAAAATTGATTTAGAAAAAGCTAACAAAGTTAAATGTGGCGATGAAGTTAATATGAATAAAAGAACTATAAATCAATATGTTCATCCAGCAGTTTGTGATAGCTGTCAATTAGTAATGGGATTAACAATATTAGAGCCAGGAAGTGGCTGGAATACAATGCCATGCCATACTCATGAAAGACGTATGGAAGTATATTTATATCTTGAAGTTCCAGAAGATCAAGCAGTAATACA